>Ga0187849_1000784_pt1 | contig 39953 bp, 27 predicted proteins | sample June2016WEW_4_10_2_FD_132412 | JGI IMG/M metagenome (GOLD analysis project Ga0187849, IMG submission 132412) | Peatland microbial communities from SPRUCE experiment site at the Marcell Experimental Forest, Minnesota, USA - June2016WEW_4_100 | ecosystem: Environmental > Terrestrial > Soil >... | reverse complement strand
CGTCCCGAAGGGACGGCTGAAGACCAGGGGCGGCCTCGGCCGTCCCTCCGGGACTTGCGCCCTTCTCGCGACTGGACCCAACGTTAAAACGTTGGGCTATTGCCAAGTGTCCCTCCGGGACAATGCCGGCCCTTTGCAGCGAGTTTGATGCGGGCGGCCCTCGGGTTTCAGTGGGTTTGCCCTGGCTTATGGCGCGCTCATGATTGCGTTAAGTTTTTTTTGTGCAATGCTCGATGGGACGGCGCAGCTCTTGCTGCAAACGGGACGCTGATATGTGCAGATCTGGAAAAGCCGCTTTGCTGGTTTTGCTGGCCGGTCTCCGGCTTGCGCCGGAAATCCGCGCGCAAGCCGATACCAACGTCGTCGTGGTGGCGTTCGCGACCACCAACTCCACGTTGCTTAACCCTGGATTCGCCGGCTTCGCCACTGAGCTGTTGGGCACCGGCGTGGAATATTTTGACACCAACATGCAGCAAATCGCCGCCTCGCTCTCGCCGGGTTGGCTGCTCTTTCCGGCGGGCACTACGGGCGACGCGTTCGACTGGTCCAGCGGGCTTACCGTGCAAGGCTGGATCGATGAAATCGGGGCGAACGGGAACCCCGCCGCCTCGAACCTCTGCCAAGGCACCTACAAGGCGCTCATCGGCAAGGGCGGCGCGAGGTTCACCAATTTTGCCGGCCTGGCCGCCAACGTTGGCGGCGCAAGAATCATTGTCTGTGTCAACGGCTTCACCGGCACGCCGGGTTCGGCGGGAGCCTTCGCGCAATTTGCGCTCTCCAACCATATCCCCGTGGCGGTTTGGGAGCTCTGCAATGAGCCTTACCTGTTCAAAGGCGCGGGCAACTTCTTCGCGAACGGAACCGATTACGCCGCCAAAATGAAGCCTTACCGCGATGCCATCAAAGCGGCCGATTCCAATGCCGTGGTGGCGGTTTTCTTCAGCGACCCGGCGCTTTCCGGCACCGCCTGGGACAAAGACCTGGCCAATTACACCAATCGGTACTGGGACGCCGTCGTTTATCATCATTATCCCCGGTTGCCGGCCAACAGCGCCTTTGCCGATTTGATGGCGATGGACAACGGCGTCCTCTGCAGCAACACGACCAGTTTCGTGACCAATCACCTGATGCCGGACAATAATGCCAACGTGACCTATCTCGTCACCGAAATGAACCCGCAGTTAGGAAACGGCGACGGGACCCAAAACCCCCCGACCAGCACGCTTTATGGAGGAATCTATGCCTCGGAATACGTGATGCGCCTGTCCACCATTCCGCAAATGAGTTTTGCCGGCAGCTACCAGTTGGTGAACGGCAGCGGCATCGACCTGACCAATAAATTCTGGAACGCCGCCACGGCAGCATACGCTGGCGGCTACGTGACCAACACCGTCGGCCTGCCCTTTGGTTATCATCTCAGCGCCCAGGTGTCAGCCGAGGCCGTGGCGTATTGGGCGCTAAACCGGTCCACGGCGGTCTATGCCACGACCGTGGGCCCCAACGGCCCGACCGTTCCGGCAGATACCAACGGCATCACAACGATACCGGCGATTTATGCCCAGGCTTACCAGGGGGGCAACGGGAAACGATACGCGCTGCTGACCAACAAAGGCTCGAATGCCGTGCCGGTGCAGATCACCCAGGACGGCGCGGCCTTGACCAATCAATTCCTCGAAACGTTCGTTACCGGCAGCGATCCGAGCCTGGTCAATGCCGACCCGCCGCTGGATAACGTGGTCATCCGGACCAACACCGTTGCCAATCCCGTCACCATTCCCCAATACAGCGTGGTGCGGCTGGAATGGACCGTATTGGATGTGCCCCGGCCGGTACTCTCCGCAACCTCGGCCAACTTCGTCGCCACCCTGCATTGGGCGGGATTAACCAATGTCGTTTACAATGTCCAAACCAGCACGAATCTCGCGGCGTGGGCGACGCTGGGCAGAGCTTCCAGCATCCAGACCAATTTCAGTTTTGCCGACCCGAACCCCGGCACGCCCCGGTTTTACAGGCTCACCGTTCCTTGATTTTGGAGTGGAAAGAACCATCCGAGTGGATTATGCTGCTGGTGTTCGCGTATTCACGATTGCAGATTGCATGAAATGGCCCGTTCGTTCGTTCAAGGGTCGTGGCGGGAGGATTGGCTTGCGCCCTCGAATTGACCGCGCGCGCCGGTGTGCCGCGTTTACGCTGATCGAGTTGCTGGTGGTCATCGCCATCATCGCCATCCTGGCAGCGATTCTGCTGCCGGCGCTGAGCCGGGCCAAAGCCCGGGCCTACGCTATCGCTTGCCTCAGCAACCTCAAGCAACTGGAAGTCTGTTGGCACCTTTACGCGGTCGATAACCGGGACCTTCTCCCCCCGAACGATTCCGTCACGCTCATCAACTCGAACGGAAACGCCGGCATCGATGCGAGGAGTCTGTCCTGGTGCCCGGATCATCCGATGACCGATACCACTACCTCGAACATGGCGCTGGGGGTCTTATTCGCGTACAACACCTCCGCCGCCATCTACCACTGCCCGGCGGACCGATCGACGCTCCAGACGCCTGACGGGGTGCCGCTCCCTCAACTCCGGGATCGCAGCTATAACATGAGCCAGTCTGTCAATGGCTACCCCCAATACAAGGACCCCATGGGCATATTGGCTCTTCTGCCCTGCTGGGACAGATACACCTTGATTCATGCGCCTTCCCCCGCGCAGCTTTTCGTTTTCATCGATGAGAACCCGGACACCGAGCTTGACGCTCAATTTGGAAACCCCGTTCGTCTGCCCTTCTGGCCGCAGGAATGGTTCGACCTGCCCGCCGACCGCCACAATCAGGGCGGCAATCTCTCCTTCGCCGACGGCCACGCGGAACGCTGGCGTTGGAAGGTGCCGAAGGTTTTCAACGGCTGGGATTTGCCGCTGGCCCCGCAAGAGATGCCCGATTTCCTGCGCGTCCAGAGCGCGATGAAGCTCGCCACGGATTACTGAGCGTGTCGAGCGTGTCGAGCGTCAGAGCGTGGGGAACGCCCCGACGTCCTCACGCCCCACGCTCCCCACGCTCTATCCATTGCACCACCAGGTCGGCGGCGGCCCTCGAGGCGGTGCTCAAGACGGTGTGGTCGGCGCGCAGGATTCGGTATTCGCGCAGCGCCCGGCAGTTCCGCTTGAGCCAGGGCCGCACCAGAAACCAGGGGACGATGGGGTCCAAAAACCCGGTGAGGGCATACACCGGCACCTGGATTTGGCGAGCCAGGGAACCGGGGTCGTTGGCGGCCAGGAGATGCAGGCGGTGCATGGCGGCCTGGCGATCCAGGTCCGTGCGGCGGGCGATGAACTCACTGATGGCCGCCAGCACTTCCGGCTCATGTCGAAAGCGAAGCCGGGCCACGCGCGCGTAAGCGAAGAGTATCCGCGTCATCAGCCCCAGCGAGATGCTGCCGCAGAGCCGCTCGGCCAGGCAAACGCCCCAATGCATCGGGTGCCGGGCGAACCCGCCGGCCAGGATCACGCCCTGGGTTTGAAAGCGTTTGCGGGCCGCCAAAGCCCACACCACTTGCGAACCGAATGACTCCCCCAGCAGCCACCCGCGTTCGATGCCCTGTTCGCCCACCGCCTGCTCGACCCCCGCCGCGTAGTCCTCCAACGACCATGCGAGTGTCCGCGGATAGGTCATCTCCGCAAACCGCACGCGGCCTGTCAGCGCCTTGCGAAAGCCGCCGATGAGCGTCCAGTCTCCGTGGAGGCCCGGCAAATAGACCAGCGTCGGCAGCGCCGCCGGGCCATGAACGCGAATCTCCACGCGCTCACTCATACCATGGTCTCCAACCGGCGATGGTCCACCTTGCCGGTTCCCAGGCGCGGCAATTCCGGCAGCACCTTGAGCTGGCGCGGCACTGCCAGGTTCCCAAGGCCGCCGGCCTGGACTGCCTGGCGAACCTGCGCCAGCGTCAGTTTCGCCTCATTGGTCACCGCGATCAACCGCTCGCCATGATCCTCGTCCGGCCGGGCTACTACAGCCACGCCGAACCTCAGGCCGTATTGCGGGAAGGCCCCCGCCAAGGCCTCCTCGACTGCGCCCAAGCTGACCATTTCCCCGCCGATCTTCGCAAAGCGCTTCAGCCGTCCCAGGACATAGACGAACCCGTCCTCGTCCACCCTCACGATATCGCCCGTATCGTACCACCCCCGCAGCGCCTGAAATCTCGCGTTTGCCTCCGGGTTCAAATACCCCCGCATCACATTCGGCCCGCGCACGAATAACCGCCCCGCCCGGCCCTCCGTCCCTGGCCCTCTGGCAGCCTTGTCTCCGCTCCGGATTTCGGATTTCGGATTTCGGATTTCGGATTTCTCCCCTCCGTCCTCCCCAATGCCTTCGACCGGCTCGAGCCGGTACTCGATGCCCGGCAAGAACCGCCCCGTCGAGCCCGGGCGCGGATGCATCGGCAGATTGACGCTGATGGCCGGGCCGCATTCGGTCACGCCGTAACCTTCGAGGACGCGAACGCCGAACTGCCGCATCCAACGCGACGCGGTGCTCTCCTGGAGTTTCTCCGCCCCGGCGAATACGTAGCGCGCCGTCCGGAAATCATACGGATGCGCCTTGCGCCCATAACCCGCCAGGAAGGTATTGGTGCCGAGAAGGACCGTGCAGTTGAGATTGTAAAACGCCGAGGGCACCACCCGATAGTGCAAAGGCGACACGTAAAGGAAGACAAACACCGCGCGCACCAACGGCAATAACAGCCCCACGTTCAGGCCGAAACAGTGGAACAACGGCAAGGCATTGAAAAACCGGTCCGTCTCCATCAAGTCAACCCCTGAAACCACTTGCCGGATGTTGGCCAGCAGATTCCGATGCGTCAACTCGACCCCTTTAGGCTCGCCTTCAGAACCGCTGGTGAACAAGACCACGGCGGTGTCTTCGGCCGCCAGCCCGGGATGACCGGCCTGGAGGCCGAAAAAGCTCCGCAACAGGGCCCCCAGTTTCTCCGTGCCGCTGATGCCCGCGCGGGTCTCTTCCAGAAACACCAACTCGATGCCGGCCGCCTGGAAGGGGGCCGGGTCGAGGTCCAAGTGATGGATGAAGCTCCTGGCAGTTATGATCCGCCTGAGCCCCGCCAGGCGCGCGCACCCCAGCAGCGCCCCCGGACCGGCCGAGTAGTTCAATACTGCCGGCACCTTCCTGGCGGCCCACAAACTCAGCAGCACCACCGGCATCGCGTTCACATTCGGAAGCAGCACGCCCACACGCGGCCCCACGGCCTCCGGCCATTGCCGCCACCGGGCCGCCAGCAACTTCGCCCCGGCCAGCAGCCGCCGGTAGGAAAGCCCCTCGAGTGAGACATCCTGCACGACCACGCGCCCTGGCCATTGCCGCGCCATCTCCAGGATTGCCGCCGGCACGGTCGCCGGCCCAAACTCCTGTTCTGTCTGGAATTGCTGCCGGACCATTTGCTCCCCAAGCCAATCGGTCAGACGCCTCCGCCCTTCGCTCGCGCTGACGTGCTCGAGCCTGGGCGGGACCAGCACCGGGCTGAAGTGGACCGAGAGGCGCGGGAACCATCGCTTGGCATCTAGGTTCCGCGAAAAGGGCAGCCGCCGCGCGCCGCGGAGGAAGGCGGTAATCACCTTGGCGCGCGTCTTGAAGATAAGAAAACCGGTGCCGTCAAAGAGTTTCATCAGCGACCCCGTGCAGGAGAGCCGGCCCTCGGGAAAGAGCACCAGCCGGCCGCCGCGCTGCAAATATTCCGCGATGTGCTTGATCGCGTAAGGCGAGTTCATGTCCACCGGGAACGTGCGGCGATTGACCATCAGGCGCCTGTGGACCCAACTGACCTCCGCCGCCGTGCTCGAGGTCACAAAACGCCAATCCTCCTCCAGGCACACCCCGATCAACAACCAGTCCCACCAGGAAACGTGGTTCGGCAGCAACAGCACCGGCCCCGGCGTCTCGAGCACCGCCTCGTTATAGGCGCGAAAACCGTAGAGCAACCGAACCAACCAGCGTAAAAAACGGCGCATCATTCTTACATTCTTATTTTCGCAAGCATCTCCGGGCCAGCACCAGGGCCGCCAGCCAACAAACCGTCGCCCCAGCCGCCAAGGTCGAAACCGGAGCCAGCCACCGATCCAGCGGCAGCCGGCCCGGGCCGCACAACTCCAGCGTCCCGCAAACCGTCGAGCCAGGCCCGGGACACGGCGCCGCCGCGACCACGCGGCCCGAACGGTCAACCCCCTGCGAGATGCCGGAACTGGCGACGCGGAAGATGGGCAGGCCATATTCGGCCGCTCGGATGGGCGCCACGCGAGCGTGCAACTCGTGCTGCCGCCGGCCCCAGTCCAGGTTATCCATCGTCGGAACGATCAGCGCCTGCGCGCCAAGTTTGACCAACCGGTCCGTCACCCGGGTGTAACTTAAATCGTAGCAGATGCACAGACCGATCTTTCCCCAGGGCGAATCCCACAGCCTTTGTTCCGGAGCGGGCAAACCGTCCCTGAAGAATTGAATGGGAACACATTTGGCCTGTCGGAAAACGATCTCGCCCTCCGGCCCAATCACGAATGCCGTGTTATAGAACGTGTTGCCGGCGGCAGGGTCTTCGCCTCCCACGACAAGGTAGCGGCGGCTCTTGCGACACCAATCTTTCACCTTCGCAGGCACAGGTTCGGTGAAGGTGTATTCACTCAGCACGACCAACTCGGTCTCAGGATGCTTGCGGACAAGTGCTTCCAGCCGGACCAGGACCTCGCGCTCGGACGGGCACTCCATTTGCACGCCGGCAACGTGCGCCTTCCCGGTCACCGGCTGTTGCTGGGGACGGTCAGCCTGCCCCCACAGCCAGAGCCCGCCGGCCCCGGCGGCCAGAACAGCGAGGGCCCGCACCCTCGACTTTGGCCACAGAAAGGCCGCCAAGCAAGCGACGCACGCCAGGACAAAACCCGTGCCGTACATCCCCGCGCGCCCCAGAGGCGCCACCCATGGCGCGCCGCCAAAGGTGTAACCGGGGTTGAGCCAGGAAAAACGCAGGTAATAAAGCTCGCTTCGAAAATACTCCAGACCCGTCCAGAGCAACGGGATCAACAGCCATCCGCGCGGGGAGCCGAGCCGGCGAAGGCATGCTCCTGCCAGCGCAACAAACAAGCCAATCCAAAACGCATACACGTACCACAGCCCGACGGCGCCGACGGAGAAAATCCGCCAGAAGAAACCCAATCGCCCGATGGCGATGGCCAGTCCCACCGCCAGCCCGCAATAGTAGGCCCTGCGCGACGTGCCGGCGCGCGCCAATTGGACCAGGGCGAACAGATATACCACAATCGCATAGCTGGTCACGACCGAGGCATAGGCCGCGTGAAAAGCGACCGCCCCGACGCCTGCCCAGACAAGGACTGCCTTGAGTCCCGGCGCCTTGCCTTGAGGTTGCGCCGCCCCTTCGGGAGCAGTCACTGACAACTCTGTGGCAGCAATAGTCATAGCGCTTGGGTCTCTCTCCAACACTCCCGGTCAATGCTTCCGCCGACGTTCAGGCTGCGCCAACCCCGCCGCAATCTGCTCTGCGTTTTGCGCGATTTGCCCAAAGTCGGCGACCAATTCGGCAGCCCGTCGCTCGGAAAGATGCTCACATACCCGCCTCGCCTCTTCGTAATAACGCGGCAGCACGTCCCCCAGCAACCGCGCCCCGTCCGGCGTCAGCACCACTCGATAGGCTCGCCGGTCGCCGACGGCATCCTCGCGCCTGACCAGCCTCCGCCTCTCCAATCGATCCACCAGGCCGGTCACATTCGAGCGGTGCATGATCAACTGGCGGCTCAGCTCGGTCTGTGACAGCCCGGACGGGTTGCCTTCCAGCAGGTTCAGGACATTGAACTGGCTGGGACTCAGGCCCCAACGGGCGAAAAAGGCGCGGCTGGCATTCCAGACGGTGTCGGCGGCGCGAAGAAGCTGCACCAGGGCCTGGCAGGCCTGGTTGGCAGAAGGCGGGGCCGCTTTCATGGTTATTGTCTATGTCCGTACTGTTGATATGTCAACAATAAAGACGCGTTCAGACCGGGGACGAGCCGTCCCCGCCCCCGGCCTTGAATCGGCCCTGCGCATTGGGCGGCGGGCTACGGCAACAGCAAAACCCGGTAATAACGCGCCGTAGCCGAGGACGACGAGCCGTCCTCGTACTGGCACGTGGAACCAGTGGCCGTGATCACCGCTCCAAGATCGAGCCAGGCTCCGGCGTCGAGGCCGGTCCGGTACTGCACCTGGAACCTGCTCCCGGGCGAACTGCTCCAGGCAAGCTGCGGATGGCCGTTGAGCAGGTCGACGCCCAGGCGTTGCCGGGCAAGGACCAGGACGACGAACGAGTTGGTGGCGCTCAGGTGGGGGTTGATCGGATCGTAGGGAGTGCTGCTGGTGACGACGGTCCTAACCAGGTTGGTGCTCGGGCTCTGGCTCTGCTGCGGACTCCAAGTAACGATGCCGTCGGTACTGACGGCCATCCCGTCGGGTGGCGCGAGCAACCGGTAACTCAGGGTCGCATGTGGATTAGGTTCGCTGGCGGTGTTGGTTACGCTCAGCAAGGCCGACTCGAGGACGGTCTGGGCGGGGATAACCGGCAGGACGGGCGCCACGTTCACCTCGTTCACGTTGACAGCCGTTACCGGCGGGCAGCCCCAACTAAACCAGTAACCTCTCCACTCACCATTGAGGTCGGTTCCGGGAGCGAGCCGAAGGTGGAATCCGTCCGCAGCAAGAACGTCAGCCACAATGGTTGGCGGTGGCACGTTTGGATTAGCGGCCATGCTTTGAACTGGCAGGTATGCGGATGGGCCTCCATCGTCACCCAAACCGCTGAGAAAAAGTGAGGCGGGATAGTTGCTAACCGACACCTGGGAAAAGGCGAAGGAATGCAGCCAACCCTCCGGGTTTTCCACAACGTAACTGAATGTCCCCGCGAATATCTGCCCGCCCGCAGCCCAATAATACGATCCGCGGAACGGGATCGTATTCGTAAGATCAGCCCCGAATGTATAAACCTGATTCACCACATCCCACGTTATTGGCTGAGGGCCGGTATCAAAATGGATGCCGCCGTCAACGAGGTTCAAGGTCACAGTTATATTGCCCGAAACGGTTTGCGGCAGGGTCGGGAATTGACCCGGGATGTGCTGGGTTTCGGTAAGCGAAATCAAGATGTTTGTGGCGGAAGGAGCCACAGCTATGAAACCAATCTGCCGAATCGTCCCTGCGGCCGGGTCGAGATAAACGGTTTCTGTGAGTGTCTCGAAACTCACATCAACGGACCCATTGATTCCCGGTTGCCGGCCCCCCTCCGTTATGGGGCCATATAAATCCCAAATGCCCATCCTTAAGGAACCGCTGATGGGGGTCGAGAGTTTGTAAGTCAGCGGGGAGAGGTTGGTGGAGGACACGAACATCGCGATGGCCCCCTGAGCGGTGCCACAGCCATCGCTGAGGGTGTAGTTAAGCGTATCCTGCCCGCTGAAGCTTGCGGGGGGAGCATAAGTGATCCGCCCGCCGGCGAGCGTGACCATCGCGCCGTTGGCCGTGGGCGAGGCTGCCGCCGTGATGGAAAGCGGCTGGCCGCTCGGGCTCGCGCAGCTTCGGAGTATCTGGGCCACCTCCAGCACTGCCGGAGACCCCTGCGAGGTGCTCAGCTCATCAAAGCCTGCGACCGGGGGGTCGTTGTCCACTACGGTTACGATGAAGTTGCACGTGTTGGTGCCGGCGATGTTGGTGGCCGTGACGCTCACGGTGTTTTGCCCCACAGGGAAGGCGTAGGGCGAGGTGATGGGGTTCCCAGCGAGCTGGTAGGTTACCACCGGCGCAGGGCTGCCTGCGGTGAGCGTCGCGGCGAACGATACCGTCTGTTGGCACTGGCCCGGGGCCATGTTTGTGTTGATGTCGATGGGGCACTGGATCTGCGGGCCGTAGAGGGCAGGACTTGCGGTCAACACGAATGGCCCGGCGTTTGCGATCTGCACACCCAGCCCCTCGAAGCCGCCGCTCTCGTTTCCTGCAATCAGGTCGTAACCGCTGTTGCCGGCAATGACATTGATTACTTCGTCATTCCCAGGGCCCCCCAAAACAAAAGCGTTTGTAACGTTCCCATTCTGGTCCAACATCGCCACGAAACCATCGGTGCCGCCAAGGCCGGCTATGTTGGTTGAGGCAAGACTCAACCCTGCCGTCGCCAGCCCGGCAGCCGTTATTCCTCCGGAAGAACTCAACGAGATCCCGTCGACCACCTCCGTCCCGCTCCCTCCGATTTGCGTCAGCCACTTTACCGAACCCGAAGAGCTCAACTCAGCCACAAAACCGTCCTGGCCATCAGGCGCAGGCAATGATTGGGCAACGCCATCAACGCCGCTCAAGCTAAATCCCGTGGTATTGTAACTGCCTGCGAGCAGAGTGCCGCCATTCGTGGCCGCCGTCATGCACTGCCATACGACGTAATTGAGGCCACCCGGGCTGGCCGTCGAGCAAACCGACCACTGGTAAAAACCGGAGGTGTCAAACTTGGCTGCAAATGAAGATTGATAACCCGGATTGTTAACCGACCAGGTATTCCCGCCTGCGTCAGTAAGGGTCATCGGTGTCCTTGAAAACCATGAACGACTGTAACCAGCCACGACCACGGCTCCCGAGCTATCCACAGCAACCTGATTGAACTCCACCTCCCCATTGTAGCCTGTGGCCACCCACAGAGGCGTGCCTGCGGGAGATAGTTTGGTGAGGAAGCCGGTGGCGTAGCTCGGGGTGGTCAGGGCCACGGATGTCCCGTCGCCACCAGTCAGTGTGGCCCCCCCTGGCGAGGGGCAGCAGCCATTGAAAACTCCGGCCCAATAAGTGTTTCCTGTGGCATCGAATGCAACAGCGCTTCCAACATCAACAGCCGATGCGGCTGTAATCGATGCCTGCCAGAGTGCAACGCCGGTCAAGGAAAAGCAAAACAGGAAGCCATCCCCCCCACTCGTGTAACCGGTATGAACAGTGTTGTTGGCCGTGTCCACCATCTCGATGCCGCCCAGCGTCGTGCCACTAACAAATACTCCGTCCGACATCACCGCCAGCGTGGCAACAGCGGCCTCGTCCTGGGGTGTGCCAAAACTGATGGCCCATCCCACCGTCCCGTCAGGCCTGTATTGGGCCAGCACATAATCCGTTCCACCTTGAGAAACCAGAGACTTTCCTCCGATGTTCAGCGTGTCGGTGAAAAGCCCAAGGACATACGTGTTCCTCGAAGGGTCGCTGGCGGCGCCAATCAGGGTCATTGGCGGCAAGTTGAGGGCGTTAAACTGGGCCCCGCCAACCGTCAGCACTGCCACGTCGCTAGTCACCGAGCCAGCAGCGTTGCTGACAACCACAGAATAGCTGCCCGCGTCTGGCGGCTGAACGTTGTTGATTATGTAGCGGTTCATCGTCGCCCCGGCGATGGTCCCCGCGTTAAAGAGCCACTGGTAGCCGAGGGCCGGCGTGCCGTTGGCGGCGACGGTGAACGTTGCATTTTCCCCGGCCTTCACTGTCTGGCTTTGCGGTTGCAGCGTAATGGCAGGAATGGCACTCGACCCGTTTTCCCATAGCATCGTCGGACAACCGCCAAACGTGGCGCCCCAACCGGTCGTCCCAGGCAAGTAATAGACCACCGCGTTGTTGTCGTTGGCGAACACACGCCAGCCAATGCCGGGAGCATTACCTTGGAAATAGAGGCTGGCCAGGCTGGTGCAGTAAGCAAAGGCATCGTCCCCGAGGCTGGTGACGCTGTTGGGAATGGTGACGTTGGTCAGGCCGCTGTAGGCGAACGCATAGTCCCCGATGCCCGTGACCGGCAGGCCATCGATCGTGCCGGGGATGGTCACCGACGCGCCAGGACCGGTGTATCCCGCGATGGTGATCGTGCCGTTGGTGGTCGTGTATGCCGCTTGCGACAGCGGGTCCCACAGAAAGGCCGCACGATCGGCAAACGTCGGGCCCCAGCCCATAGTCCCGACCAGGTAATAGACGGTCGCGTAGTCGCCCCAGAACGCGGACGAATCACAGGTGGGAGCGTTGCCTTGAAAATACACTTCCGTCAGGTTGGTGCAGGCATCGAACGCCCCGTTCCCGATGTGGGTGACGCTGCTGGGAATCGTGACGTTGGTCAGGTTGGTGCAGGAACCGAACGCCCAGTCCCCGATACTGGTGACGCCGTTGGGGATGGTGTAACTTCCGGTTTTGCCCCCCGGGTATTCAATGAGCGTGGCCCCGCTCTTGTCGAACAAGACCCCATCCACACTGCTATAGAAGGAGTCGAGTGCGTCCACGGTGATCGCGCTCAGGCTGGCGCAGTTTCCGAACACCCTGGCCCCGATGTTGGTGACGCTGTGAGGAATCGTGACGCTGGTCAGGCCGGTGCAGTAAGCAAAGGCATCGTCCCCGAGGCTGGTGACGCCGTTGCGGATGGTGACGTTGGTCAGGCTGGCGTATCCGAACGCAAAGCTCCCGATGCTGGTGACGGGCAGGCTATTGATGGTGCCGGGGATGGTCACCGACCCGCCGGGACCGAAGTATCGCGTGATGGTGATCGTGCCGTTTGTGGTCGTGTAATTGAATTGGGCTTGCGCCGGCAGGTTCCACAGCGCGGTCGGAAGACCCCCAAATGAGGCGCCCCAACCCGTAGTCCAGGACAAGTAATAGGCGCTCGCGCCGAGGTCGGAAACGAACGCAGACGAATCAACGGCGGGAGCGTTGCCCTCGAAATAGACCGCAGTCAGGTTGGTGCAACTCTCGAACGCACCGGCCCCGATGGTGCTGACACTGCCGGGAATCGTCATACTGGTCAAGCTGTCGCAGTAGGCAAAAGCCCCGTTGCCGATGCTGGTAACGCTGTTGGGAATCCTGACGCTGGTCAGACCGCTGCTGGAGAACACATAGTCCCCGAGGCTGGTGACCGGCAGGCCATCGATCGTGCTGGGGATGGTCACCGACCCGCCGGGACCGGTGTATCCCGCGAGGGTGATCGCGCCGTTTGCGGAAGTGTATGCCGCTTGCGACAGCGGGTCCCACAGAAAGGCCGGAAGGCCGGCAAACGTCGGCCCCCAGCCCGTGGTCCTGGCCAAGTAATAGACGGTTGCGTAGTCGCCCCGGAACGCAGACGAATCACATGTGGGAGCGTTGCCTTGAAAATACACTCCCGTCAGGTTGGTGCAGTCAGCGAACGCCCCGTTCCCGATGTTGGTGACGCTGTTGGGAATCGTGACGCTGGTCAGGTTCGGGCTGTCATCGAACGCCGATTCCCCGATACTGGTGGCGCCGTTGGGGATGGTGTAACTTCCGGCTTTGCCCCCCGGGTATTCAACGAGCGTGGTCTGGCTGTTGTCGAACAAGACCCCATCCACACTGCTATAGAAGGAGTTGAGTGCATCCACCATGATCGCGCTCAGGCTGGTGCAGTTTTCGAACACACTGGCGCCGATGTTGGTAACGCTGTGAGGAATCGTGACGCTCGCCAGGCTGGTGCAGTAAGCAAATGCATCGTCTCCGATGCTGGTGACGCCGTTGGGGATGGTGAGGTTGGTCAGGCCGCTGTATGCGAACGCATAGTCCCCGATGCTGGCGACCGGCAGGCTATGGATCGTGCCGGGGATGGTCACCGACCCGCCAGGACCGGTGTATCCCGTGATGGTGATCGCCCCGTTTGTGGTCGTGTATGCTGTTTGCGACACCGGGTCCCACAGAACGGCCGGAAGGCCGGCGAACGTCGGACCCCAGCCCGTGGTCCCAGCCAAGTAATAGACGGTCGCGGAGTCACCCCGGAACGCAGACGCATCACAGGTGGGGGCGTTGCCCTGAAAAAAGACTTCCGTCAGGTTGGTGCAGTCAGCGAACGCCCAGGCCTCGATGTTGGTGACGCTGTCGGGGACGGTACAGGTTCCGGATTTGCCGGCCGGATACTGGATGAGCACGGTCTGGCTCTTATCGAACAAGACCCCAGCCACACTGCTATACACGGGATTGTGGGTATCCACCGTTATCGCTGCAAGGCTGCTGCACCCCCAGAACGTGTAGTCCCCGATGTTGGTGACGCTGTCGGGGATCGTGACGCTAGCCAGGCTGGCGCCGGAAGAGAACGCCCAGTCTCCGATGCTGGTGACCGGCAGGGCGTTGATGGTGCCGGGGATACTGAGCGAGCCGCCAGGGCCGGCGTATCCCGTGATGATGATCGTGCCGTTTGTGGTCGTGTATGCCGCTTGCGACCCCGGGTCCCACAGAAAGGCCGAAAGACCGCCAAACGCCGGACCCCAGCCCGTGGTCCCAGCCAGGTAATAGACGGTCCCGTAGTCGCCTGAGAACGCAGACGAACCACAGGTGGGAGCGTTGCCCTGAAAATAAACTCCCGTCAGGTTGGTGCAGTCATCGAACGCCCAGTCCCCGATGTTGGTGACGCTGTTACCTATCGTAACCCAGGCCAGGCTGATGCAGTAATAGAACGCCCAGTCCCCGATGTTGGTGACGCTGTCGGGAATCGTGACGCTGGTCAGGTCGGTGCAGGCTCCGAACGCCCCTTCCCCGATGCTGGTGACGCTGTCGGGAATCGTGACGTTGGTTAAGCTGGTGCAAAACCAGAACCCACCACTGCCGATGCTGGTGAGGCGGTTGCCAATCGTGGCGCTGGTCAGGCCGATGCAGTCACGGAACGCCCAGTCCCCGAGGTTGGTGACGCTGTTGGCGATCGTGACGTTGGTCAAACCGGCGCACTCTCCGAACGCACCTTCCCCGATGCTGGTGACGCCGTTGGCAATTGTGTAACTTCCGGCTTTGCCCCCCGGGTATTGAACGAGCGTGGTCTGGCTCTTGTCGAACAAGACCCCAGCCACACTGCTATAGAAGGAGTTGAGTGCATCCACCGTGATCGCACTCACGCTGGTGCAGTTCTCGAACACCCCGGCCCCGATATTGGTGACGCTGTTAGGAATCGCGGCGTTGGTCAGGCTGGTACAGCCAGAAAACGCCTCGTCTCCGATGCTGGTGACGCTGTTGGGGATCGTGACGCTCGTCAGGCTGGCGCAGCCAGAGAAGGCCCCGCCTCCGATGCAGGTGACGCTGTTGGGGATCGTGACGCTCGTCAGGCTGGCGCAGCCAGAGAAGGCCTCGTCTCCGATGCGGGTGACGCTGTTGGGGATGGTGTAGCTTCCAGCTTTGCCCCCAGGACATTGGATGAGAATGGTCTGGTTTTTGTTGAACAAGACCCCATCCAGGCTGCCATAGAAGGAGTTGAGCGCATCCACCGTGATCGCTGTCAGCCTGGAGCAGGAGCCGAACGCATGCTCCCCAATGTTGGTGACGCTGTTGGAGATCGTGGCGTCGGTCACGCTGGTGCCGGAGAACGCCGAGTCCCCGATGCTGGTGACGTTGTTGGGGATCGTCAGTCTGGTCAGGCCGACGCAGGCATCGAACGCATCCTCCCTGATGCTGGTGACCAGCAGGCCGTTGATAGTGCTGGGGATGGCCACCGCGCCGCCGGGACCGCTGTATGCCGTGATGGTGATGGTGCCGTTATTGGTCGTGTAACTGAATTGGGCTTGCACCACGCCGGACTGGGCCGCGACCCCTTCGCCTGGAACCTGGAAGGAGAAGGAGATTTCGTTCGAGAAATCACTTTCCAGACCCGCGCTGTTAACCGCGGTGGCGGCGAAAAAGTACTCGGCCCCAGGAAGCAGGCCCGAGATAGCAGCCTTGGTTAGGCGGCCGGCCACAACCCTGTTCGTATAAGCCCGGGTGGCCCCGCCGTAATGCAGAATGTAGCCGGCCACGTCCGGATCAGTGCTGGGAGCCCAAGCCAAGCTGACGCTCTGCCCCCAGGCGGACGCAGAAAGAAATGCCGCAACCGCGGCGAGGGCCAGGACGATGCTCCCCGCCACATGGCGCGACCTGCTGAGAACCCGTGCCGTATGCATAACCACGCTCGCTTAGGGCCGACCCATGCCACTCTTGGCCGGGGCGATCAGCAGTTCGGGAGGCCCTAGACCCTCACAGTAGGTTTGCCCGGTGTGTCGCTCGGCGGCTGAACCCGATAAAGGTTCGCGGCGACATTGGCGAGGACGGGTTTGGCTGCCGTCCCCGGAACGGGTTTTGCACGGTCGAAAATCATGGCTTCTAGTATAGCCTCACGAAATTGGATTACAAGGGCAAATTGGTTCCGGCTCGTTCAACCGGCCGGCAGCGCGGGCGCCTGGGGCCGCTTCCCGGCGTTGTCCACGACGGACAACATGACGTAGCTCTGGCCGCTGTGTTCGAAGGGGATGGCATAGACCCGGAGATCCATCGCGGCCGGGGCTAAATTGAGGACGCGGGTCAGACGGCATTCGGTCGTGGTCTTCTGGCCGGCAAGGCCCGCCAGGATGGCTTTGGCTATGTCGCATTCCCGGCAATAGGCCGACGTGCCGCAACCGGCCTCCATCTCGCGCGAGTGCCGGCAATCCAGGGCCTCGCCGGGCCGCATCCCGATAATGGAATCCAGGCTCTTGTTGTGCAGCAACTCCTGCACATTCCGGCTCACGAATACAATTTGCCGCTGGGCGTTGAGAATAAACACGTAGTTCAGGACCGACTCGACCAACTGCCGCGTCAATGGAGATTCGTCAAGGGCCGCGCGCTGCCGATGAATGATTTCAATCGGCGCTCGTTCAGGGGCGGCAAATTCAGTTGCCAGAATCCGAGTGCTCATGTCTCTGCTGTTTCCCGGCCTCCGCCAACTCCGGGCCGGTTGCCTATTTCCGCAGTTTCACAGCGGAAATCAAGCTCAAAAGCCGTTTATGCACACCCGACATATCTTCATATCAAGATACGTTGATTTTTCGCTTGCAACAACCTGCCCGTGCCATTACTTTGCAGGGCCGAAGCTCCCCGGCGGGGGCGGGCCTTGCCCGCAGCGCCCAGGGGACCGGAAAGCATATTCGACGTGAACGCTGGATTGGACCGAACAAAAGCACTGGAGCGGTTGCTGGGCCAACGCATCGTCATCCTCGATGGCGCGATGGGAACCATGATCCAGAGCTATAAGCTGGACGAGGCAGGATTCCGGGGGGAACGGTTCAAGGACTGGCCGAGGGAGTTGAAGGGCAACAACGATCTGCTCAACCTGACGCAGCCGCAAATCATCCAGGCCATTCATCGGGAGTATCTTGAAGCCGGAGCGGACCTGCTGGAGACCAACACCTTCAATTCGACGGCGGTTTCGCTGGCGGACTACAAGCTGGAGGCAGTGGCCTGCGAGTTGAACGCCGCCGGGGCCAGGAATGCGCGGGCGGCGGCGGATGCTTTCATGGCTGCCAACCCGGGCCGGCTCTGCTGGGTGGCCGGGGCGTTGGGGCCGACGAGCAAGACCGCCTCGCTCTCGCCGGACGTGCACAACCCCGCTTTCCGCGCCATCACCTGGGATCAACTCGTCGCCGCCTACTGCGAGCAGTCACGCGGGCTGCTGGAGGGGGGCGCGGATCTGCTGCTGGTGGAGACGGTCTTCGATTCGCTCAACTCGAAAGCAGCTCTTTTCGCCATCGAGAATTGTTTTGAAGAGGCGGGCCGCCGCCTGCCGGTGATGGTCTCGTTCACCATTACCGACAAGAGCGGACGCACGCTCTCGGGCCAAACGGTCGAGGCCTACTGGAATTCGGTCTCGAACCACCGGCTGCTGAGCATCGGCATCAATTGCGCGCTGGGCCCTAACGAGATGCGGCCCTTTATCGAGGAACTGGCCGGCCTGGCGGACATTTATGTGAGCGCCCATCCCAATGCCGGCCTGCCTAACCCGATGCTGCCGACCGGTTTTCCGGAGACGCCGGAGACCTTTGCGCCGCAACTGCGGGAATGGTGCGCCAATGGCTGGCTCAACCTTGTGGGCGGCTGCTGCGGCACGACGCCGGCCCACATCAAAGTCCTGGCCGAAGCCCTTGGCGGCCTGCCGCCGCGCGTGCCTCCCAAGGTCGAACCCTGCACCCGCTTGAGCGGCCTGGAACCACTCACCGTTCGCCCCGAAACCAATTTCGTCAACATCGGCGAGCGCACCAACGTCACCGGCTCTCCGAAATTCGCCAAGCTGATTCTGGCGGGCGATTACGAAGGCGGGCTGGCCATCGCCCGCCAGCAAGTCGAAAATGGCGCCCAGATGATCGATGTGAACCTGGACGAGGCCATGCTCGATTCCGAGAAGGCCATGACCACCTTCCTCAATTACGTGGCCTCGGAGCCGGACATTGCCCGAGTGCCGGTCATGATCGATAGTTCCAAATGGTCCGTCATCGAGGCCGGCCTGAAGTGCATTCAGGGCAAGGGCGTCGTCAACTCGATCAGCCTCAAGGAGGGAGAGGAAAAATTCAAGAGCCAGGCGCGGTTGATTCGCCGCTATGGGGCCGCAGTGGTCGTGATGGCCTTCGACGAGCGCGGCCAGGCCGACTCCTTCGAGCGCAGAATCCAACTCTGCCAGCGCTCCTATCGCATCCTGACCGGCGAGGTCGGCTTCCCGCCCCAGGACATCATCTTCGACCCGAACGTCCTGACCGTCGGCACCGGGATCGAGGAACACAACAACTACGCCGCGGATTTCATCCGCGCCACCCAATGGATCAAGGAGCACCTGCCGCTGGCCCGCGTGAGCGGCGGCATCAGCAATGTCTCCTTTTCCTTCCGCGGCAATAATCTGGTGCGCGAGGCCATGCATTCGGCCTTCCTCTATCGCGCCGTCAAGGCCGGCCTCGACATGGGGATTGTCAATCCCGGCCTGCTGGGGGTGTATGAGGAAATCCCCAAGGACTTGCTCGAGAGGGTTGAGGACGTGCTGCTTAACCGCCGGCCCGACGCCACCGAACGGCTGGTCAGCTTTGCCCAGACCATCAAACAAAAGGACCAGGCCCAGACCCAGGAAGACGCCTGGCGCAACGGCGCCGTCGAGGAGCGCCTCAGCCACGCCCTGGTCAAGGGCATCGTCGAGTTCATTGACCAGGACACCGAAGAAGCCCGCCTGAAATATGGCAAGCCCTTGGCCGTCATCGAGGGCCCGCTCATGGCCGGGATGAACGTGGTGGGCGACCTGTTCGGCTCCGGCAAGATGTTCCTGCCGCAGGTCGTCAAGAGCGCCCGGGTCATGAAAAAGGCCGTCGCCTGGCTCTTCCCCTTCATGGAGGCCGAGCGCCAAAGCTCGGGCAACCACCGGGCCAAGGCACGCGTCGTGATGGCCACGGTCAAAGGCGACGTCCATGACATCGGCAAAAACATCGTCGGGGTGGTCCTTGGCTGCAATAATTATGAAGTCATTGACCTGGGCGTGATGACTCCCGCTGATAAAATCCTCCAGACCGCCCGCGAGCGGGAGGCAGACCTTATCGGGCTGAGCGGGCTGATCACTCCCTCCCTCGACGAGATGGTCCATGTCGCCAAGGAAATGGAGCGCCAGGGATTTACCATCCCTCTGCTGATTGGAGGCGCCACCACCAGCAAAGCGCACACCGCAGTCAAGATCGCCCCAGGCTACTCCGCTCCGGTCGTGCATGTCCTGGATGCGTCACGCGCCGCCGCCGTCCTGGGCAGCCTGACCAGCCCGGAACTCAAGCCGGCCTTTCTGCAGAGCCTGCGCGCCGACTACGAGAAGCTTCGCACGCAGCACCCCCAGCCCAAAGCCAAGCCATCGCTGCCCCTGGAGGAGGCGCGCCGCCGCCGCGCCCCAATCCAATGGAAGCCCGGCGACGTCCCCAAACCCCAATCCCTCGGCCTCCGGGTCCTTTCCTCGGATGCCCCGCCCTCCGGCCCGCACCCCGCATCCCCCATCACCCTGTCCGACCTCCTCCCGTTCATCGACTGGTCCCCGTTCTTCCACACCTGGGAACTCCGGGGCCGCTACCCGGCCATCCTGGACAACCCCGAGGCCCGGAGCCTTTTCCAAGACGCCCAGGGCCTCTTGGGCCAGATCATCGCCAGGAAGTCGCTCACCGCCCGGGCCGTCTATGGCTTTTTTCCCGCCAATGCCGTCGGCGATGACCTCGAGCTTTACACCGATGAATCACGGACCGCCGTCCTGGCCACCTTCCATTTCCTTCGCCAGCAGATGGACAAGCCTGCCGGCCAATTCAACCACTGCCTGGCCGACTACGTCGCGCCAAGGGTCCCTCAACCCTCAACCCTCAACCCGCAACTTCCCGATTACCTCGGCGCCTTTGCTGTCAGCGCCGGCTTCGGCGCCGAAGCGCTTTGCCAGCAATTCGAGCATGACCATGACGATTACGATTCCATCATGACCAAGGCCCTGGCCGATCGCCTGGCAGAGGCCTTTGCCGAGTACCTCCACCAGCGCGTCCGCCGCGAATGGGGCTACGGCCTGGACGAGCGCCTCACCTGCGAAGATTTGCTCCGCGAACGCTACCGCGGCATCCGCCCCGCAGCCGGCTACCCCGCCTGCCCCGACCACACGGAAAAGTGGACCTTGTGGAAGCTCCTCGACGTCGAGGCGCAGACCGGCATCCTGCTGACGGACACCTCCGCCATGTGGCCTGGCGCCAGCGTCAGCGGACTCTATTTCGCCCACCCCGAATCCAAATACTTTGCCGTCGGCAAAATCGGGCGCGACCAGGTCGCCGATTATAGCCACCGAAAGAACATGGAGTTGCACTCCGTCGAGCGCTGGCTGGGGCCATACCTGGATTATGACCCCGATCAAACCAGCCCGGCCGGCGGAAGCCGCCCGGCCGAACCGGGGAAAGCCGAGACGTGCGGCTGCGGCCAACCGCAGGCGGGAGCGCGGCAATAGCAACCTATGCCCGATAATCTCTTAAACCGCCTTTGCCTGGCGTCCGGAGCGTGGAGCGTGAAGCGCGAGAGCGGGAGAGCGTGGAACGTGGCAAGTGCCACGATGCCCCAACGCTCTACGCTCCGACGCTCCGACGCTCCACGCTCTCACGCTCTCGCGCTCCACCCCAAGCATTCAGATCCCGGAATTTGTTTTTGCACGAGCCCTTATCCCGGGGCTTGTTTTTTCCAATTTGCGCAATAGACTGGTGATATGAAGAACGATGTCGTGCCGGTTCAGATTCGGGGAATCCTGCCCGCCAACGCGGGCTGCGCCCTGTTCGTGGGGAATGACGAAAAGGTGTTCGTGATCAATGTCGAGCCGAACATGGGCGCAGTCATCGGGATGTTTCTGCGCGAGACCCCCAAAGAGCGTCCCTTGACGCACGACCTCATCCAAAGCATCTTCAAAGGCTTTAGCATCACGGTCGAGCGGGTGGTCATCACCGAATTGCGCAACTCGACTTACTTCGCGCGCCTCATCTTGCAGCAGCAGAACGAGCTGGCCCGCAAGATCGTGGAAATTGACGCGCGCCCCAGCGATTGCCTCGCCCTGGCCACCGCCCAAAAACGTCCGATTTACGTGACTAGTTCGCTCTTCGAGCAGGTCGAGGACATGACCGAAATCCTGGAGCGCATTAACGAAAACGGCGGCGAGAGCGAGTAGGCAATGGCCCCATCTGCCCTCAAGCAGTCTGCCCCGGTCGTGCTGGTCTGCGGTGAGGACGAATTTGCCGTCAAGCAACGAGCCAAGGAGATTTATCTCCAATGGACCGAGGAACTGGGCGGCATGGACCACGAAATCCTCGATGCCAGCGCCGCCAACACCGGTGAAGCCCTCAAGAGCCTGGGCCGTCTCCGCGAGGCCCTCCAGACCCTTCCTTTCTTCGGCAGCGCCAAGGTCGTCTGGCTCCAGAACTGCAATTTCCTTGGGGACGAAAAAGTCGCCCTGGCCCGTGATGTCACCGAATCCCTGGCCTCCCTGGCACAGGAACTCAAGGAGTTCTCCTGGCAAAACGTCCGCCTGCTCATTACCGCCATCAAGGTTGACAAGCGCAAGGTCTTCTATAAGGCGCTGGACAAGATCGGCAACGTGGAAAGCTTCGCCGCCTGGTCCGTGGACGACCGCGATTGGGCCGACCAGGCCGAGGCCTGGGCGCGCAAAGCCCTGCGCGCCCGCCAAAAGGAGATTTCCGACGAGGCCCTGGCCGAGCTCGTCCACCGCGTCGGCCCTTGCGCCCGCCAACTGGACAACGAAATCGAGAAACTCGCCCTCTACGTCACTCCGCGCCTGGAAGTCGAGGCGGCCGATGTCGCCGCCCTGTGCACCCGGAACAAAACCGCGCGCGCCTTTGCCCTGGGCGATGCCCTGGGAGATCGGGACCTGCCGCGTCTGCTGCGCTGCCTGGACGAGGAGTTGTGGGAGGTGAAGCTCGATCCGCAGAAGTCGGAAATTGGCCTGCTCTATGGCCTGATCGCCAAGGTCCGCGCCATGATCCTCCTGCACGAAATGCTGCGCGAGGGCTGGATCAAAGCCGAGAGCGCCAGTTTTTCAGGCTTCAAGGCCCAATTGCAGCGAGTGCCCCCGGAGCAGTTGCCCGAGGACCGTCGTTTCAACCCGCTGGCCCTCAATGCCTACGTCCTCTTCAAGGCCCTGCCTCAAGTCAAGCGATATACCCAAGCCGAGTTGATCCGCGCGATGGAACTCCTGCTCGAGTGCAACCAGCGCCTGGTTTCCAGCAGCCTCGATGAATCGCTGGCTTTGCAGCAGGCCCTGGTGCAGATTGTAGGAGCCGGGCGCCCGGCGAGTTCAAAGGGCCAGGCCAATTAACGATGAGCGTGTCCTCAGCCAGAATGTCGGTCTTGGTCGGCGAGCACTTTGCCTGTGTCAAGATCGTCGGACGGGCCAATTTCACCTCGAGCATAGACTTCAAGACCCTGCTCAACGAACTCCGCCAAAAGGGCTGCGAGCACTTCGTGCTGGATCTCTCCCAGTGCAGGCTCATGGACAGCACCTTCCTGGGCGTCCTGGCGGGATTCGGCCTGAAACTCTGCGCGGCCCAAAAAGAACCCCGCTGCCCGGCCCTCGAATTGCTCAACCCCAACGCCCGAATCACCGAACTGCTCGAGACTCTCGGCGTCCTGCCCTTGGTCCGCATAAGGAACGGTCCGCCCCTGGCCCCCGCCGGGGCCGAAACCGCCGTCCTTGCCCCCGCCGACGCCAGCCGCCAGGAAATCACTCGCGCCTGCCTCGAAGCCCACCAGACGTTGATGGCGCTTAATCCCGGCAACATCTCCCGCTTCAAGGATGTCGCCCAGTTCCTCGCCGAAGACCTCAAGAAGCTCGGGGCCGCAACCAAGTAGTCCGTTCCAGGCATGTCGAAAAAGGCGCCAGGGGTCACCCATAGCTTTTCACTTTTTGGAGGCATTTTGGACCAGCCGGTTCGTCGGTTAAAGCTTGTGGTTCAGACTCTTCCAGCCGCCCATGTGCAGGCGCTTTCAACTGGGAAATATTGCACTTGCGATAATTGGCCATAAACTGGTCCAGGAATTACGCCCTTCCTTCTTCGGGGGCACACGCAATATTCCAGGCGGTGCAGGCCGACCTCAAAAGGTTCCGTCTCTTGTCCGGTGTCTCGCCCAACCTCTGCCGTTCACCTCGGTTCCCTCGTCAAACCCCTCAAAAGTGAAATCCACACGATCAAGGGAATCGTCGTAACGCCAGTCCAGAGACGCATCCACGCATCCGAAATGAAACCCGCCCGAGCCACCCTTCTGGAAAGTGACGTGGCCAGACTCCTCCATGTCGATGTAGTCCTGGTCCCATTGTTCCATCTCCACGATTCGCCATTTCCCAACAAAAGCCGTTTTCATAGATTTCACCGATTCGCAAACCAGACAACGTACTCCCTGACCGGCCAGTAATTCTTGTCGGTTTTGGGCTTCACCTCCAGATCGCATAAGGGAACGTGACCGATTTTCTTTCTCTCCTTGGCCTTCACGCCAATGCCTGCCCTCTCGTCCTGGTCTTCCAAGCCCGCAATCTCCATGGTGTGGCCCAGACGAAAGAGGGCCTCGGCGGCACCCGCCTGAAAATAGGCATCGTCTTCATCTTCCTCCCGGGTCGCTTTGAAGGGGAAGGTCAGATTCTTCGCCAGCCACGTCATCCAATCCCGTTGGTCCCATTCCTCGAACTTCCGCTCGAAGGCCTTACTCGCTTTGGCTCCGGTGCCATCCCACAAACGTTCATTTTCGCTGTTCATGATTCTTGCAGCTAATTATTGGCGCGGCCGGTGGGGAATTCAAGGGCCAAAATGTCCCGAAACTGGTTGTCCAACGAAGACAGATAATCTATGCTCCCCTCCGGACACGACAACATGACAACCGCCGAACGACAGAGGACCTGAATGAGAAAGCCTCGCCCCATCGTTTACAGCCAGGACGAAGTCCTGCAATCAATGGTCTCCTCTGGGTCATGTGCTGAGATGCCTGATTGATGACGTGGAGAAAGACTGGGAGATGGAGCCGGTGATTACCATTGACGGGACGGAGTTGAACTGGCACGAGTTTGGCAAGCTCATCTGCACTTTTGCGGGCTGGGGGATGCGAATTGAATTTGTGCCGGAAGAGGAGACGCACCGAAGACCGAGGCTGGAGGTCAGGGAGCCCAAGGAGTGAGCGAACGCCGTTGTGATCCGTCGGTCAGGCCGGTGAGAGGCTCTTGTGACCAGTCACGAGGAAAACCAGACAGCATAATCAGGAACGGAACAGCCGGATGGCGAGGCTCAGGCGGTCTTCGCGGATCTCTGGGGTGCATCACACATGGTCGAAGCCATGTGAGCCTCCTTCTTGGCTGCTGGGGCCCGAAACAGCGAAGGCGAACACCAGAACGGAGGCTGCACCGGCCGAACACGAAACCGGGAGGCTTTCTGGAAGGTGATGGATATGCCCGAAGAAAAGAACAAACGACCCGCGAAAGTACAGCGACTCCTCAAAGACCTTGTCCGTCACCGATTCACGTTTGGAGAAAGCCGAGCCGACCTGGAGTTGCTACGTTCCATTCATGACGGGACCTACGCCAACACCAAACCGGGAGACCCAAGTTTTCACGCCTACGCCGCCGCCGTCAACACGGTCAGCGAATTCGCCACCCAAGCCCTGGACTTCCCGGAACTAATCCCCTTCAACAACCAACTTGCGGAGATTCAAGAAGAGCACATGCCGAGCTACCCGCCCATGAGCCCGATCACCTCAGCCTTCTTCGCCTCGTGGATGGTGCTGGATGCGCGAGACTCCTTCACCAAAATGACCCTTGGAGAGTTGTTTGTTTACTACCTCCAGCACGTGAACAAGCTCAATTACGTTCGGGAGGCCATGGCCACGCTGAACGCCTCCTTCTGCTCCTTCTACGAGGTGATGGAGGTTGACACCCACGGAGTCACGCTCTGGGATATTGCCGGCAAACTGGAACATCAATGCTGGTGCAGCAGCGGATATCCAGGCCTCAGAGGGGAGATCTGGTATATCCGCGTGGTGCCACCCTTCATTGAAGGCACCGTCCGGTCAGTGACAATGGGTACCCCCTATGTGTTCAGGGACAGCTCTCGCTCCATGTGGGAGAAGTTCTTTCAGCGTTACCTGGCTTCGGGGAACGGTAGTGGTCGCTCGTTGGGAGATTACCTGAAGCACGGCAAGTCACTCGGGTACTGGCTGGAGTTCGTTTTCCAGGCATTCATGGGGTACGCCGGGAACATGATCCAGGTCACGGGTGTTCCAGATGACCCTGCTTCCCTGCCACATTCTGACCCAAGGCACCAATTGTAGTGATGATGAGAAGCCAATCCATTGTCCCAATTCAAGAGCGCAACCGGCAAATTCTCCAGATGCGGAAGGAGGGAGTTCCACGCCGAGAGGTTGCGCTTCGGTTCGGGTTATCCCCAAATCGGATTTCACAGCTTGAGCAAAGAAAGGGGTTCGACCATAGCATGGTTCGTTTCTGGATCGACCACACTTGGCGGAAGCGCGCGTATTGGGGCGATGCCATCCAAAACGCCGGGCGAGCATACAGTGGCATTTATCAGGTTATGGGCTCCGAAAGCATTCGCGAGCGGGCCGTGGGGACCGAGGCGAGGACTTCTTCTTGGGCGACGGGGGCCAGCACGAGTTCCTCCAGAACCTGGCCGAGGCGCGTCAGAAAGCCAGAAAACCGGCAGAGTTCATGCCCATCGGCTCGTGTGCATCCAGTTCCAATCGGTTGTGGAAGGCTCCCGCCGCCGAAAGCCGGACGCGCATTGCGACCACGAACCTCGGCGTAGCGGCGTCTCGGCAGAGCGCCGCTACGAGGGCACGGTTCACGCCGGTTAAGCCAGAAACCGCCTGAGTTCCACTTCCTCGACCAGGTCCTTGGGGATCTCCCCCAGGAAACGGGAGGGGCGTTGAAGCATGTCCATGCCGCCCCCGTAACCCGCCCGCACGAGGGGATAGCTCAGGTAAAGTTCATCACGCGCGCGCGTGATGGCTACATACATCAAACGGCGCTCTTCTTCTTCCCCCTCGAGGCTCTGCAGCGAGCGTTGCGACGGGAACAGCCCGTCGCACAACATGATGACGAACACAACGTCGAATTCCAGTCCTTTGGCCTGGTGAATCGTCGAGAGCCGAATCTGCTCATCGTCGACGGGCGCGGGCCGGCCGTCCTCCGCCTCGAGGTTCGTCAGCAGGGCCAGTTGGCTCAGGAAGTCCTCGAGTGTCGAAAACTGCCGGGCAAAAGAGGCCAACTGCGTGAGGTCCTCGAGCCGCGAGCGGTAGTTGTTGTAATTCTCCTCCAGATAGTCCTCATAGCCGGCCTCCATGACCAGGCCGAGCATGGCCGAAGGATCGCGCCGCAGTTCCTCCGCCTCGAGTTGCGAGGCAGTAGCCACAAGCTGCGCCCATGCCACCGCCGCCTTTTTCGGAACCTCCGGCGCGCATCCCTGCAGGGCCCGCGCCACAGTCCGGGACCCGGCGGACGAGGCAGGGGGCGCGGGTTTCTCCGATGTGGCGAAATGGGCCCTGAAAGACTTCCACAACCTCGCCGCTCCCTTGCCCCCGATGCCCGGCAGCAGTTGCGCCAGGCGCACGAAGGCCAGTTCATCGCGCGGGTTGGCCACCAGCTTGAGGTAGGCCGTGATATCCTTGATGTGCGCCTGCTCGAAGAAACGGATGCCGCTGGTGATGGTGAAGGGGATGTTGCGCCGGGTCAACTCGAGCTGGAGCTCCAGGGCATGGAAATGAGAGCGATACAGCACGGCCATGCGGTTCAAGTCAGCCCCTTCCTCGCGGAGTTCCAGCACGTGCTGGGCCACGAATGCAGCCTGCTCGAAGCCGTCCTGGCAAACCACCACGTTGGGCTTTGGCCCGGACTGGCGCACCGGGGACAGCTCCTTGGCGAATTGGCGCACATTGCCCCCGATGGCCGCATTGGCCACCTTTAGAATCTCCGGCGTGCTGCGATAGTTCGTTTCGATCTTGTAGGTCTTGGCCTCCGGGTAGCGTTCCGAAAACCTCAGAATGTTCTCGAAGTTGGCCCCGCGCCACGAATAGATGCTCTGCGCATCATCCCCCACTACCATGACGTTGCGATGCCGCGCCGCCAGCAGATCGATAATCTCGCTCTGGAGCTTGTTGGTGTCCTGGTATTCATCCACCAGCACAAACTGAAACCGCCGCTGGTAATGCTCGCGCGCCTCGGCCTGTTCCTGCAGCAACTTGAGCCACAAGGCTAGCAAGTCGTCAAAATCCATCGCGTTGGCCGCGCGCTTGCGCAGCCCGTAGAGCCGCTGCACCTCGCTCACCTCGGCAGCCAGCGGCGAAAAATGGCCGTACTCTTCATCCAGGATTTGTTTGATTGTCCGCCCGGTATTCACCGCCAGCGAGAACATCTCCGCCAGCACCTCGGCTTTGGGAAAACGCGTGGCCTTGAGGTCGATTCCCGACTCCGCCACGCAGGTGGTCAGCAAGTGCTTGGCGTCCTCGCGATCCATAATCGTGAAATCACGCTCGTAGCCCAGCAGGTCCGCCTGCCGGCGCAGCACCCGGTTGCCGATGGCGTGAAAGGTGCCGCCCCACAAGGAACCCAGCTCCTGGCCCAGCAAACCCGCTACCCGCCTCATCATCTCCCGGGCGGCCTTGTTCGTGAACGTCAGCAGCAGTATCCGTTCAGCCGCAATCCCCTGCTCCAGCAGGTAGGCCACCCGGTAGGTCAGCGTCCGGGTCTTGCCCGACCCGGCCCCCGCAATCACCAGCGCCGGCCCTGCCGCCGCCGTGACCGCCGCAAACTGCTGCTCGTTCAACTCACGCGCGTAATCAATCTGCAACTCGAGCGGCCCCCGGAACGGCTGCAATACGTACTCGCGCGACATCCTCCAACCCTACGCATCCAAACCCCCATTGTCGAACCGTAACCCCGGGCCGGAATGCCTGGACTGGCCCGGAAAGGTCGGCGCGAGCTTGACAGAACCTGTGCGGTTGACTAGACCGTGCCCGGGTCTTACAGATTCTGTTGTGAAACTAGACGACAACCTTGAATTGCTGCCGATTTCCCACCGGTCGGCGTTCCAGAACGTCCGGAATTTCCTTGCCGGACGGCTGATGGGAGCGACGCGTGACCGGGCCCTGATGGACGAACTCTTCAAGTGCGTCTTCGCCAAGCACTGGCTGCTCAAGGATTCGACTCTTCTGGTTCGGGGTGACGTTTCGAAATCCTACCGGGCAGCCTTCGCCCACGTGAAGAAAGTGCTTCCGGGAATCTTCCTGCTGGCCGATGAGATCGAACTCGACCCGGTGGCTTTGCGGTACGTGGACCGGCAGTTCGACGCAATCGACCTGGAGACCTGCCGTGCCGACATCTTCAGCGAGCTGTACGAGGCGTTCGCTGGGTCTGGTGTCAAGGCCAATGAGGGCCAGTTCTTCACCCCCACGGTCGCGGTCAACCTGCTTGTGGACATGGTCAACCCCGAGCCCGGGCAGACCGTTTGCGATCCCGCCTGCGGAGCGGGTGGATTTCTGATCGCAGCGGCCAAGCGGCTGGCTGAGGGCGGTTCCACGTCTAAGGAGATTGCCAGGGGGCTGTATGGCGTGGATAAAGACGCGTATCTGGCGCGGATAGCGCGCGGCAGACTGGCGTTGTTTTTGGACGAGATGCCAGAGGTCGTATGCGGAGATTCGCTGGCACAAGTGTCTCAGGAGGGCCAGCGTCTCCCTGAAAAGACATTTGATGTCATCCTCACCAATCCGCCCTTCGGCGCGAAGATTGTCGCTGCCAGTGCCAACACGCTGCTAAGGTACGAGTTGGCCAAGAGGTGGGTCAAGGTTGACGGCGAAAACGCGCGATTTGTTCCGGACGGATCGGTCAACACCTCTAACCCGCCCCAGATTCTTTTTGTGGAGCTGTGCCTGAACATCCTGAAACCCGGAGGGCTGCTCGGGGCGATCCTACCGGAGAGCCTCGTCTCGTCGAAGTCGTACAGCTTCGTGGTTCAATATCTCCAAAACAAAGCTGAGGTTATCTCGGTTGTCGGAATGCCGGAGGCTCTGTTTAAGACCTCGGGCAAAGGCGGGACCCACACCAAGACGGTGGCGGTTCTCCTGCAGAAGAAGCCCACGCAGGCGAAGAGGCCGAGCGTCTTTTTCGCCGAAGCCAAGTGGTGCGGGCATGACAGCCGAGGCCGCGTAGTGCCGCTGAATGACGTGCCAAAAATCACGGCCAATTTCGCCGAATTCAAACAGTGCGGCAAGGTGAGTCAAGGTCACCTGGGCGTTGCCGTGCTGCGCGAGAGGATCGATCTCAATTTGGCGCCGCGCGCATTCGAGTTCGACGCCGATGTAGAAGCCCAAAATCTTGCGATGACCCATGAGGTGGCCACGATCGGTGACCTGGTGAAGGATGACGTGCTCGCGATTTCGACAGGCGATGAGATCGGGAAATTGGCCTACGGCACCGGGGAGATACCATTCGTGCGGACGTCCGACATTTCGAACTGGGAGATCAAGCTGGACCCGAAGCACAACGTCTCAGCGGAGGTGTATGAACGGTATCGCAAAATCCAGGATGTCCAACCAAACGATATCTTGATGGTGAAGGACGGTACTTACCTGATTGGAACTTGTGCCATTGTGACCAAATATGATCTGCCGATGCTCTTCCAGAGCCACATCTACAAGATAAGGGTGCAGCGCCCTGAGAAGATTAACCAATTCCTCCTGTTGGCAGCCCTAGGTTGCAGCTTCGTGCAACGGCAGATTAAGGGGTTTTGCGTCAGTCAGGATATAATTGACTCGCTCGGGGACAGAATTTACCAGCTCCGCATCGCGGTCCCCAAATCCAAGGCGGCCCGGCAACGAATCGCCCAGATTGTCGAGAAGGTCATTGGCGACCGAATCGAGGCTCGCGAGTTGGCGCGGAAGGCATGCGAGGAAATCATCAGGGCGTAATCTCGCCAGCCCTGATCAGCGCGTCGTAGTTGCGGGAAATCCGTAGCAACAGTTCTCGTGTTTCTTTCAGCGTCAGCGAGCCCTGGATTCTGTTGCCATCCTCGGTGATCCAGGAAATGTTGGCGCGCGTGTGGCGGAATTCGGCGCTCTCTCCCGCCTTCAAAGGGTTCAGGTGGCCCACTTGGTAGGCGGACTTGCCGTGTGTGGGGTCAGCAACCTCCTGAGCAAGCAGTTCGAAATCCAGCGGGTCAAGGGTAACGGGGCGCCGCGCGACCCTCGACGTGTCTCCAAGGAGTCCAACGCTCTGGAGGTAGCGAATAGTGCCAGCGGGGAAGTTGGTGTACCGCACCAGTTGGTCAATCAACTCAAGCTCAACGGCGAGGCAATCCCTGCGCAGCGCGAACTGCGGCGACTGGGGATGAGCTTCCCAGCGCTTCTCCCGGTTGGTTTTAAAGTCGCCAGTAAGGGCACGATCCGTCAGGTAGCTTTTTACGCGCACCTTGTCGAGGACGCTGAGGAAGAGCTGGAAGTCGGCGTTGAGTTTGGAGTCAAGCAGGGCCTGCCGGACCTTCAGAAGGCGCAGATGGCCCGGGTCGCGCATTAGCCCGAGGTTGTCGACCGAGTGAATGGGAACGGCATCCTTCGAAGCGTAGTCCGCCGGGAATTCGTGCGGCGACAAACCCCAGGTGACAACGAGCATCAGCTCGTTCTGGAACCCCGGGTTGGGAAGCAAGGCAAGGATGTTGCGGCAAAGATTCTCGTGAATGGCGATGCAGTCGTCGAATGACGCCTTGCGCGGGTCGCCGGCGGGGAAGCGGGTGGCCCAGCGGACGTCATATTTGGTGGACGTCACATCACTCTTAACCAGCTCGATAAAGTAAACCGCGCGCGTCATGCGGCGCTGGACGGTCTCGACCTGGGCTGGCGTCAGCGTTTTCAGGAGCTCGACGTTCAGCGCGGCGACGGGTTCCCACTCGCGCAGCAGCGCCGTCTGCTCGAAGAGGCTGCGCTCGCTAAAGCGCTCAGCTCTGACCGCCTTGTCGAATATGGTCTTAATTACTTTAGGATCGATGTTTGCCATTTCAGATTCTCGGCGGGATGCTATGCGAGCCTTGGGCAGGAGGTAAATGGAATTCAGGGGAAGGCTGCTATGTCGTCGGTCGCTTTTTCGCAAAAGAAGTTGCGGTCCGCCGCAGAAGCACTGATTATCTCTTAACCTGCCGCGACAACCCCAGCCCCAGTCCCCCCGCAATAGCGGCGCTGCCCAGCAGGTGCCCCCAGTGGAGTTCTTCCCGCAGCCAGAGGGCGGCGAACAGCACGCCGAAGACCGACTGCGCGAAAATGGTCAAGGCGGCCACATTGACCGGACAATCCCGGATGACGATGAACCACAGGCTGTAGCCGACGGCAGTGCAGACGACCGCCAGCATCAGCAGCAGCAGCCAGGCCTTGGGAGTCAACATTCGCGCCGCAGCCATGGTCTCAGGTCCGTCGATCAACAGATTGACGGCGGTGCCGGCCAGCAGGGACAGGGCCAGCATTTTCATGACGCTGGCCCTGGCCACGATCGGCTTGCCCATGACCGAGTAGGCCGCCTCGCACACGAACGAGGAGACAAAAACCAGGCTGGCGACCAGGCCGGTCCATTGATAATCCGGGCGCCAGACCCGGTTCAGGAGCCCCACGCCGGCCAGGCCCAGGGCAAATCCGGCAAGCCGGCGAGGACCGATGCGCTCATGCAGAAAGAGGGCGGCGGCCAGCGACGTCAAGACCGGCTCCAGGCCAAGAAGGACCGCCGAATTGCCGGCGGTGCCCAATTGGTTGCCATAGACCTGTAAACGCTGCCCCAGTACATAGAGCATCAATCCCATCAGGCAGGTCTTGACCAGATCCCCTGCGCGCGGGGCCGGCCCGGGCAGCCACGGCCAGAAGCCCAGCAGGCAAACCCCGGCCAGCCCGAAGCGGAGGGTCACGATACCCCCTGCTTGCAGATGGTCCTGGCCGATGACCTTGTAAGCGCAGTAAACCCCCGCCCAGAAAAAGTTCATCACCAGCAGAATAATCAAATACGCCGGCTTCATTTGCGTCTAAAGAGCGGCCCAGAACAAATCGCTTTGCGCCCAAACTGGCAAGCTCCGAATATGCAATTGCATCGGCGCCGCCGAGGCGGTAGTCTGTGCCTCCGCGACCGAAACGAAATGAAGAAATGGATCGTCCTGATAGTGATCGGGGCCGCCGGCATCACCGGCTACGCCCTGTGGAACAACTGGCAGAAGGCCCATGCGGACCCCGCTGCCCCCGGCCGCCCGACCACGGCCATCGTCGATTTGCGCAATATCAACTTCTTCGTCAATGCCGCCGGCGAAATCGCCCCCGCCGAACAGGTCTCCGTCCGTCCCCAAATCAATGGCCGGGTTGATTTGCTGCCGGTGGACGTGGGCGACATCGTCAAGAAGGGCACCCTGTTGTTCAAGCTCGATGACAAGGAACTGCAACAGGAACTCGCCTCGAATTTGACCGACATCGATAAAGCCAAGCTTGGACTGGAAAAGGCCCAGCGCGACTACAAGCGCGCCCAGCAATTGCTGGCCGACAAGCTCATCTCCCAGGAGGTCTATGATGACACCAAGACCGCTTTCGAGCTCGCCAAAAACGCCCTGGAAAGCTCCCAACGGGTCAAGGCCATCACCGACGAGCATCTGGCCTACACCGTGGTTCGCGCTCCCTTCGACTGCACGGTGCTGACCCGCCCGGTCTCGATGGGACAAGCCGTCTCGGGTTCCGACGGCTTCAACGGCGGCACCGAGGTGCTGACCATTGCCGATCTTAACGCCATGATCATCAACGCCCAGGTCAACCAGGCCGATGTGCCCCGGCTCAAGGCCGGCGAACCCGTGGAGGTCACCGTCGAGGCCGTGGCCGACCTCCAGATCACGGGCGTGGTCGAACGCCTCTATCCCCAAGCCACCATCAGGAACAACATCAAGGGCTACCCCGCCCGCATCGTCCTCAAGAATGTCGACCCCCGCGTCCGCCCCGGCATGACTGCCAATGTGAAGATCCCCGTCGCCTCCGCCGACAACGTCACGGCGGTCCCCCTGGAGGCGGTGTTCACCGAGAAAAACCCTGACACCAGCCAGATGGAGCGCTTCGTCTATGTCCAGCGAGGGGGTTCATTCGACAAACGCAACGTCAAGGTGGGGGTCTCGGACTTTTCTTACGCCGAGATTCAGGAGGGCTTGAAAGCCGGCGAAGTCGTCTCGCTGGAATTGCCCAAGGACGAGCGTGAGAAAATGACTCAGCAACTGGCCGGTCTGCACCCGGGAACCGCCCCGGCGCCCCGGCCCCAAGGCGCGCCTTCTCCCAGCCGCACCAACGCCACCAACACCACCAAAATCGCCGCCGCCGGCTCGGCCGCCGGCAGTTCATCCAACCGGGCCAGTGCCGCCAGCCCGCCCGTCGCCGTCCGCAGCCCCGGCAACGGCGCCAATGCCAAGTGACTCCGATCCTTGCCTCCGCATGGCCTTAGTCGAACTCCGCAACGTCAGCAAAATCTATCGCCTCGGCGAGGAGGTCATCCGCGCCCTGGACGACATCTCGCTGGACATCGAGCAAGGCGAATTCATTTCCATTATCGGTCCTTCGGGCAGCGGCAAATCGACGCTCATGCACATCCTTGGCTGCCTGGACTCGCCCACCCAAGGAACCATCAACCTGGACGGCGTCATGATCCAGGCTGCCTCCCCCCGTCAATTGGCCGCCATCCGCAATCGCAAAATCGGGTTCGTCTTCCAGTTCTTCAACCTCTTGTCCAAACTCAACGTGCTGCAAAACGTGGAACTGCCGATGATTTACAGCGGAATCCCGGGCAAAGAGCGGCGGCAGCGGGCCATGGCCGCCCTGGAAGCCGTCAGCCTCGCCAACCGCGCCAAGCACCGCCCCAGCCAACTCTCGGGCGGCCAGCAGCAGCGCGCCGCTATCGCGCGCGCCTTGGTCAACAGCCCGCGCATTGTCTTTGCCGATGAACCGACCGGCAACCTCGATTCCCACACCGGCGAGGCCATCCTCCAGCTCTTCCGCGAACTCAGCGCCGATGGACGCACCATGGTCCTGGTCACCCACGACCCCGAGATTGCCGCAGTCACCCCTCGGCGCATCGAAATCCGAGATGGAAAAGTCGCCGCCAAAGCCGACTCGACCCTGGCGGGCCTGGACCGTCCGCCAAGACCAACAACCGCGCCGGCCGTCCAAGCCGCAGCGCAAAGCGTCGGTTCTGGGTGTTAATTCCAATAATGCAACAGGTGCCCAAAAACACTCCTCCGATGAGCGCCGCGATGACCCTCGTCCCCGAAGGTCTGCGGCGCTCCTCGCAGATGCTGGTTACCGTGCAGAGCGGTCTGCGGGAAATTTGGGCCCACAAGTTCCGCTCACTCCTCACGATGCTGGGCATCATACTGGGGGTTTCCAGCCTCGTCGCCATGTCGGCCCTGGTCGCCGGGATGGAAAAGGGGGCCAAAGAGTCCCTGGTCGCCATTGGCGGGCTGGAGAAAGTTCGCGTCGAGGCCCAGGACGTGCCGATCGAGCAACGTCATCTGACCGATGACGCCCTGGGCATCACCATTAACGATGTGTATGCCTTGCGCCGGAGCGCCCCGCTGGTGGCGCGCACTTCCCCTGAAATGCGCCTTTACGCCACCCTCTCCGCCCACGACAAAAAATTCCGCCCGTGGTTTTGTTGCGGAGTCTGGCCGGTCGCCCTCGAGATGAACGAGCACATCATCCAGTACGGCCGCATGTTTAACGAACTGGACGACGAAATGGCCCGCAGCGTCTGCGTCATCGGCACCGCCACCCGCGACCAACTCTGGGGCTCGCCCGAAGAACTGGGCCGCGAAGTCAATCCGGTGGGGGAAGTCCTCTACATCAATGGCGTGCCCTTTACCGTGATCGGCATGTTCCAGCATTACGAAAGCGAGCAGGAACGCAAGGAGCGCCAGTTCGCCAAAGCCCACCCGGAGGAGCAGAAGACGGGCGGTCTGACGCGCAACCGAGGCTGGGGCGGCGCTGGCCGGCGCCGGGGCAGTTGGGTCTTCTACCTCAAGAATGCCACCGTCTATCTGCCCCTCAACACCGTCTGGATGAAGTTCCGCTCCGGCGCCACCCGGGCCGCCATCAGCGTCGGCAACGGCATGCCAATCGGCGCGACCGGCGACCCGCGCCTCTCCGGCCTCGAATTCAAAGTTGCCAGCCTGGACCTGCTCACAGAATCCATCCAGCAAGCCCGCAACGTGCTCATGTGCACGCATAAAGGCATCGAGGATTTCTCCTTCCGCACCCAGGAGGATTGGGCGGAGCAGATCAAGACCTTCGTCCACAACGCCCGGCTGAGCGGCGGCCTCATCGCCGGCATCAGCCTGCTGGTCGGGGGCATTGGCATCATGAATATCATGCTCGCCAGCATCTCGGAGCGCGTGCGCGAAATCGGCATCCGCAAGTCGGTTGGCGCCGGCACCGGCGACATCTTCATTCAAATCCTGGTGGAATCCGTCGTGATTGCCGTGCTTGGCGGCCTGGTGGGGCTGGCCGCCTCTTACGCTCTGGTTCAACTCATCGGCCACTTTTCCCCGACCGAAAATGCCCCCATTGTCGCCCTCTCGGCCCTGGTCCTGGCTTTCGGCGCCAGTGCGCTCATCGGCGTGCTGGCCGGCTTCATCCCCGCCCTCAAAGCCGCCCGCCTCAACCCCATTGAAGCCCTCAAGTACGAGTGAACCTGCTCAACACCATCGTGGCCGGCCTCAAAGAAGTCTGGGCCCACAAATTCCGCTCGCTCCTGACCATGCTGGGCATCATCCTGGGCGTGGCGAGCCTGGTCGGGATGGCGGCGATCATCAAGGGCATGGAGAACGGCATGAAAGAAACGATGATCGCCATGGGAGGGGCGGACAAGGTCCTGCTGGAAGAACAGGACGTGCCCATCGAACAGGAACATCTGTCCGACCAGGCCCCGGGACGCACCATGGTCGACGTGCAGGCCCTCCGCCAAAGCGCCCCGTTGCTCCACCTGATCTCCCCGCAAATGGCCATCTGGGGCATCACCGCCACGCACGCGGATAAATCGGTGATGCCCTCCCAGGCCGTTGGCGTCTGGCCCGCCGCCATCGACATGAACCTGCACACGCTCGAACATGGCCGCTTCTTCTCGGACCTCGATGAGGAGAACGCCAATGCCGTCTGCGTCATCGGCACCGCCATCCGAGACGAACTGTTCGGGTCCCCGGAGCTGACCGGCCGGGAAATCATACCGCTTGGCCAAGTCATCAATCTCAACGGCCAGCCCTTCACCATTGTCGGCATGTTCGCCCACTACGAAAGCGAGCAGGATAAAAAGCAGCGCGAATTGGCCAGCAAACAGCCGCGGACGGCCCAAAGGGGCCCCCCCCGGCGCACGGGCTGGGGACACGGCAATTGGGCCTTCTACCGCAAGAACCTCACCATCTATATGCCGCTGAACACCGCCTGGATGCGCTTCCGCGCCGCCGGTGACACCAACGGCGTGCCGGACAACCGCCTGACCGACCTTGACATCAAAGTCAAGTCCCTCGAGCAGCTCGATGCCACCTTGCAGCAGGTCCGAAACGTCCTCATGCTGACCCATCGCGGCATCGAAGACTTCGGCTTCCACACCCAGGAAAGCCAATTGCAAAGCATCAACCAGCAAATCCGCAACGCCCGCATGAGCGGCGGCATCATCGCCGCCATCAGTCTCATCGTTGGGGGCATCGGCATCATGAATATCATGCTGGCCAGCATCAACGAGCGCATCCGCCAGATCGGCATCTGCAAGGCGGTTGGCGCCACCGGCCTGGACGTCTTCACCCAGGTTCTCATCGAAAGCATCGTCATCGCCCTGCTCGGCGCCGCCCTGGGCGTCGCTGCCTCCTACGCCTTCGTGAGCTTCCTCGAGAATATCAGCCCCACCGCCAACGCCCCGGTCATTACCCCCATCACCATGGTGCTGGCCGTCGCCTTCAGTGCCGCCGTCGGCATCGTCGCCGGCCTCTTCCCCGCCCTCAAGGCCGCCCGCCTCGACCCCATCCAAGCCCTCCGCTACGAATAGAGCGCAGGGGCCAGGGGCGAGTGGCGAGGGCCGAGTGTCGAGCGAACGAGTGTCGAGGGAACGAGCTCCCCCCCTGGCCCCTCGTTCACTCTCGCGCTTCGATAATCAGAACGTGCGTCACCGGCACAAAAGCCTCCCGAATCGCCTGCGCCAGGGGCTTTCGCTCCCCTTCGGTCCGGTTCACAGCGGCCGCCAAATCCGCCTTGCCTTCCGCCCCATGCAACACCTCCTTGACCTGTTCAGGTCGTCGCGACCGTCGGCTTGAAAAGCAGACAGTCGTTGGTCATGCGCGCCAGGAATCCCGGCGCCCGCTCCCCGCTCCACCCATACTGCCGCACCGTGACCTTCAAGTCCGGCGCGCAGACCGTGAGGTAATCCTCCATCATGCGCGAATACATCTTCTGCTCGGTGATGGAATCCCCGCAGATCGCCAGCCGATCTCCCGCCTTGAGCACCAACCTCGGGGCCTTGGGCGCCTTGAGCAGCACAAACCGCTCAAAGCCCGCGTCCTGGGGCTTTTGTTCGAAGGTTTGAGCCGCCGCCAGGCCCCAGCCCGCCAACGCCAATCCAAGCGGAAGAATCAGTTTCGCGCGCATAGTGTCTGAGGCCGCATAATGAGACCTTCCAACCCCAACGTCAAGGCAACAGGCCGGAGGCGTTAAAGCCGTGGTTGCATCGGTCAGAGTGGAGGGGCCGACGGGGTTGCCGTCCGTCATGCCCAAGTATGCCCAGGCGCTCTCCCGGCCCACTGTGAGCGCCTGCTGAATTCACAGCGCCAAGCTCCCTCCAGGCCCCATTGCCCGGGAAGCCGCTGCTGGGATTTAGCCAGGCGGGATCGTCCCCCGAATGCTCCGTCTGCCAGGATTTCTTCCCGTAATAGGTGAAACCGTGGACATTCGCCGGGATGCCCGGGGCGAGACTGGTTTCCCAACCATTCACCCACCAATTCCAATGCGTGGCCGGGGTGGGGTCGGCGGCTTCAACGCTATCAGCATCGTAGTCATGGATGCAGAAAAACGCCTCTGCTGCGGCGGCAAGTGGATTGGCGCCCACCGCTTGCAAGAATTGAAGATTCTTGGCGGAGGTCGTACTGCCGCCGCCGTACTGCCACATGGAGTATTCGCCCCCTAGCACGTCCTCGGGCCCCATAATTTTGATGCCCGAAAGATCGGGGTACCTATCCAGTTCCGCCCGCACCGCCTCAATGGCGGCAACATAGCCGGCCGCACTAGGGTAATAGCAACTGCTGTACCATTCGTCGAAGTCCAACTCATTTTGAAGGCTGATCGCGTACAACGGCACTCCGTAAGTGTTTTGAAAGCCGCGCAGGTAGGCTGCGGTGCAACGGGCAAACTGGGTCAGGGCGCTGGTCGGGCCAGTTCCGCCGAGGGAAGAGTCGTCGAACTCCGGCCGCACGGTGCCCGAGGTATCGAGAACGCCGCCGGAATAGTTGCCCAGCCAGATGAAAGGAAACGGGACGCTGGAAACGGTGGCGCCGCTCAAAGCGCCGCTGTAAGTGTTGCCGTCGGCGAGCTTCAACCATGGCGGAGGCGACCAGAGTGAACCAAACAATTTGAAGTCGCCCAGGTTGTTTATGAGCGACTTGCCGGCTTGGGCGGCCTGCCCGGCCACCTGCGGGTCGCTGCCGCTTGCGGTGAAGTTAAAGTAAGCGATGTTGGAATCGATGTTGGGTCCCATCACGGCTATTTTGGCCTGGGTCCCCATAAACAAGTTCGTGTAAGTGGTGGCGTTTGTGTAGGTGCGAGCGTAGTTGCCATTCGGGCCGGGAACACCGTAATCGGGAGAGTTGTACCTATTATCCGAATAAGGGGAATTGAAAACCGGCGTAAGGGGCATGCGGAGCATGGAGGCCTGGAGGTCGCCGTAATACAAGTTTTGCCACCAAGTCTGAACCGCTTCACTCCCAGAGAGACAAGTGCCGAATCCATCAATCACCTGGCGCTGGCCGGCCGGCGAGGTGTCCATGGTGACCAAGGCAACTTGCGCGTGGGCGACTGTCATCAGCAGCAGGGCGGCTGCCGCCGCCAACTGACTGGCGGCAATTCGCTTTTTGACGCCCCGCATGTTTATTGACGCTACGCGGGTGAGGGACAACTGGTTTTCGCTCGCGCTCATTTTAATGCCTCATTGCGTTCATTAAAGAAAGAGTTCCCTCTCTGTCAAGTGGAAAAATGAACGTATTCGGTCGGCGGTCGGCATGACCAGGGAGGGCACTCGCACCGCTCCATCAACTCCTGGTCCGCAAGCCATGATTTCGCGCACCCGAGCGTCAGACCCATTCCAGGCGCAGGGACTTGTCTCCGAATCGGCAGACCGTGCCCGAAGAGCGACGGACCAGAACGCCGGTCCTGGATGCGGTTACAACGTGGAGGACCACAACGAGTTCAAGATGAGTGTCGTACGCTGTCATTGGGCCACGGTTGTTCCCTCCGGTGATGCCGGAAAACCTGCCGCTGGACGGCTCAAATCCGGCCCTCGGGCCGGTCTGCCCAACCGATGCCCTATGGCACACTACATCTTGTAGGTCCGAGG
>Ga0187849_1000767_pt1 | contig 40338 bp, 39 predicted proteins | sample June2016WEW_4_10_2_FD_132412 | JGI IMG/M metagenome (GOLD analysis project Ga0187849, IMG submission 132412) | Peatland microbial communities from SPRUCE experiment site at the Marcell Experimental Forest, Minnesota, USA - June2016WEW_4_100 | ecosystem: Environmental > Terrestrial > Soil >... | reverse complement strand
GACGCGGTCCGGGACCCGCTTCAGGTAGCCCGCCAGGACGACGAGCGCGATGTCGTGGCGCGCGAGCAGGGCGAGGAGAGCGTCCGCATCCCGGCCGTCTTCGGGGATGGTGGCGGTGGCGACTCCCGCGTGCCGCGCGCGCTCGAGGGCCCCGGCGGCGGGCTTGTTGGAGACGACGAGGGCGATGCGCGCGGGGGCGGCCGGCTCCCGAAAGGCGTCGAGGAGAGCCTGGAGATTGGATCCGTGGCCCGAAGCAAGCACGGCGACGCGAAGGGGGGGCACGCTCGAAAAGAAAGGCGGGAGGCCTGCGGAGAGCAAGTGTGCGGGGGAGTTGCGAGACGCCGAGTTGCGAGTGGTCGTGAGAGCGCAGAAAGAGGGGCGAGACGAGACCCGCGTCGCGGTATCCGTTCTCGCCCCTCCTGCCGTCCACTCGTAACCGCTCGCAACTCACCGTCTCGCAACTGCTCTGCGTTCTGCTATCTCCCGCCTGACAACTCGCGAACGGAGAGGGTATACGCTCCGTACGATCCCTGCCGATACGTATTGGCGATGATGCGATAGGCGCCGGCGGCCGGCACCGTGAAGACGATGCGCGCGTTGGTGCCGCCGCCCGAGTCGTCGTCCCGCGCGAGCACCTTGCCCGAGGCGTCCTCGAGGATCGCGTAGGCGTCGAACGACGACGACGTGACGTCCACCTCGATCCGCTCGCCTCTGGTGCCGATGTAGGTCCACGCCTGGTAGACCGAGTTGTCCGAGAGCCTGGAGTCGGTGAGGCTCAGCTGGCCGGACACCGCCTGCCCCTTCATGATCTGCCCGACGGTCCCCGGCAGGGTGTAGGTGGCGGGGAAGGTGCTCCCGGGCCGCGCACACCCACTCAGCACCACCAGCACCGCGGCTGCGAATGCGGCTTGCATCGCCGCTCTCCTATCTCGGCATGATCGTGACCGTGTAGATCCCCGCGCGCCGCGAGTGTCCGGCGTTGTTGACCACGATCTGGTACATCCCGGTCGTCGGCAGCGTGAAAATGAGGCGCGAGTTCAGGTTCCCGCCCGAATCGTCGTCCTCGCCCAGCTTGTTGCCGTTCGCGTCGAGCAGCTGCATGTACGTGTCGAACTCGTCCGACCGCACGTCGATCTGCACCGTCTGCCCGGCGTTGCCCTGGAACTGCCAGAGATCGGCGTAGGTGCTGTCCTGCATCATCTGATCGCCCGTCTCCAGCCGTCCGCGCATCGTCTGCCCGATCGCGATCTGCGCCATCTGGCCCGGTGCCGCGATCATGTTGGTCGGCTCGACCGGGACCGGCTGCGGGATGGGCTGCACGATGGCTTGCGGCTGCCCGATGGGCGTGGGCTGGCCCAGCGGCGTCGGCGTGCCGAGCGCCTGGACGCGCAGCGTATAGAGCCCGGTCGTGGTGGAGGCGGAGTAGGTCGTCACGCCCAGTCGGTACGTCGCCGTCTGCGGGCAGGTGAACGTGAGCCGGGCGTTGAGGCCCTCGCCGCTGTCATCGTCGTGCGCGACGTTGTTGCCCATCGGATCGAAGACGATCGCGTAGTTGTCCCACTCCGACAGGACGTCCATCTGGAACGCCTGGCCCGCCGTGCACTGGAAGTTGTAGGTGTGGATCGGCTTCCCGTCGTAGGTCGTCCCGCCCGGCACCAGGTTGTTCTGGACCTGCTGATTCAGGCCGATCGTGCCGATCGGCGCGATGGTCGCCGCGGAGACGATCGGCGTCACCACCGGCTGCGAGACCGCCGCGCCGGCCTGGAGCCGCAGCGTGAACGCGCCGTACTGGCCCGAGCGCAGCGTGTTCACGAAGATCTGGTACATGCCGGTGTACCCGAGCGTACGGACGATGCGCGCGTTGAGCCCGCCGCCGCTGTCGTCGTCGTGCGTGATCTCGGTGCCGTTCTGGTCCTTGAGATACAGGTACGAGTCGAAGTCGGACGATATCAGGTCGATCTGCACCGTCTGCCCGGCCGACCCCACGAAGGTGAAGAGCTTGTAGTGGGACCCGTCACCCAACGTCGGGTCCGACATGCTGAGCGTGCCGGTGACGGAGGACCCGATCGGGATCTGCTGCTGCGCCCTGGTCGGGAGCGCCGTGGCGGCCAGGAGTCCGAGTCCCAGCCCCACGACCCGTGCGATGGTGGCTCCGCGATGCGACATGCTGCGCTCCTCGTGACGTGTGGATGAGCGGCTGGGCCCCGCAATGGGGCCGCCGGAAGGGTGAGTATACGGCCGCATTCCCAATGCGCAATATTCGCCAAGATCGGCTGCTCGAGTGGTGACGCGAGTCACTCCGCCGGCGGTCCGATGATGGCGGCCGCCGCCTCGAGATCCAGGGCCACGGCGAGGCCGAGATCGCGCATGCGCTGGGCGTCCGCGGGCTCGGGGATGCCCAGGAGGATCCCGCGGCCACCGAGCCGGGCCGCCGGCTCGGCGTCCTTCAGCATGTCGCCCACGAACCACGAGCGCCGGAGGTCGAGTCCCAGCTCGCGCGCCGCGCGCTCGAACAGCTCGACGCCCGGCTTGCGGCATGAGCACGGGCCCGTGAAGTCGGGATGGTGGGGGCAGTAGTAGACGCCCGCGAAGCGGACGCCGTGCGGCGCCAGCAGCTCCTCGATGCGGGCCGTCACCGCGTGGAAGGCCCCCGGCCCGAACAGCCCGCGGGCGATCCCCGACTGGTTGCTCACGACGACCAGCGGCCAGCCGGCCCGGGCCAGCGTACGCAGCCCCTCGACCACTCCCGGCAGCAGCTCGACGAGCGCCGGATCGTGCAGGTAGCCCGGGTCCCGGACCAGCGTGCCGTCGCGATCGAGGAAGACGGCGCCGCGCATCGCGCTAGCCGAGCGCCGCGGCGACGGCGTCCGCGACCGTCCGCTCTTCCTCGGGCGCGATCGTGCGCACGTCGAGGACGACGCGGCCGCCCGTGACCAGCGCGACGACCGGCGTCGCGGCGAGTCGGAGGCGCTCGGCCAGGCCCGCGGCGGAGAGCCCCTCCGGGGCGAGGGCGACGCCGGCGCTGGCCAGCTCGAGGCCGGGGAAAGCCCCGCCGCCGACCGCGGCGCGCGTCGCCGTCATCACGGCGTGCGCCGCGGGTGGCAGCGTCGCGGCCAGGCGCTCGGCGCGCGCGACCAGGACCGAGCGCGGCTCCGTCAGCATCCGCAGGACCGGGACCTCGCGCCGCGCCATGGCCGTGTCGCGGTACAGCGCCAGCGTCGCCGAGAGGGCGGCGATCGTGAGCTTATCGGCGCGGATCGCCCGCGCCAGCGGATTGGTGCGGCAGCGCTCGACGAACGCCGCGGTGCCGAGGAGGATGCCGGCCTGCGGGCCGCCCAACAGCTTGTCGCCCGACGCGACGACGGCCGTGGCGCCGCTCTTCGCGGCCCGCGGCAGCAGCGGCTCCCCGTCGAGGCCGTCGGCGGAGAGATCCACCATCAGTCCGCCGCCCAGGTCGTAGATCACCGTCACCCGGCGCTTCCGCCCGAGCGCCACCAGCTCCTCCAGCGACGCCTCGGCGACGAACCCCTCCTGCCGGAAGTTCGAGCGGTGGACCTTGAGGATGGCGACCGGCGGCCTGCGCTCGCGGGGCCGTCCACCCGTGCCCCCATGCCCCCGTGCCTCCGTGCCCGCCGCCTTCAACGCGCGCTCGTAGTCGGCCAGCTTCGTGCGGTTGGTCGTGCCGACCTCGAGGAGCCGCGCCCCGCTCTTCTCGAGGATCTCCGGGATCCGGAACCCGCCGCCGATCTCGATCAGCTCGCCGCGCGAGACGATCACGTCGCCGCCGGCCGCCGCGGTCGCCAAGGCCAGGAGGAGCGCCGAGGCGGCGTTGTTCACCATCATCGCGGCCGGCGCGCCGGTGAGCTCGGTGAGCAGGCCGGCGCAGTGCACGTGGCGGTCGCCGCGCCGGCCGCGTTCGGCGTCGTACTCGAGCGTGCTGTAGCCGCGCGCCGCCTCGCGGACGGCGGCGAGCGCCGCCTCGCTCAACGGGGCGCGGCCGAGGTTGGTGTGCAACACCACGCCCGTGGCGTTGACCGCGCGGCGCAGCGTCGGGCGCGTCGCCGACTCCAAAGCGCGGAGGACGGCGGCGGCCCAGGCCGCGGCGTCGGCGGGCGCTTGCTCCGGCGCCGCGCGCGCGTCGCCCAAGGCGTGCCGCACCGCGCGGACGAGCGCGCTCCGCGGGACGCCCGCGGCGAGGGCGGCAACGGCGCTCTCCTTGAGCAGGTGGTCCACCGACGGCAGCCGGCGTCGCGGGTCGGTCACCGTGGTTTGACCGGAAGGGGAGCCGGCACGGTGTCGCGGCGCGCGGCGGTGGTGTCGGGTTGCGCGCGGCGCGCGGCGGTGGTGTCGGTCGGGGCACGGCGCGTGGAATCCGCGGCGGGCCCCGTGGGCCGTGGCCGCGGCACCGTGAAGGTGGTGCGGCCTCGGGTCGACTTGACTCCGGTGAGCCCCACCACGTTCGCGGTCGTGATCGCGTATCGAACGCCGGCCTCCAGCGGGGCGGCGAAGCGCACGACCCGCGTGTCGCTGGGGGCGGGGCGCTCGGCCAGCATCTTCGTCGCGCGGCTGGTGTCGTGTCGCGCCGCGGGCAACGAGTCGTGCCGCGGCAGCGCTCCCAGCGGCGGTGGCCGGACCGGCGGCCGCGCGGCCGCGTGCTGTGGAGCGGCGGCGCGGTGGGAGGTATCGCGCGCCGCCGCCGCGGCCCGGGTCGCGCTGTCCCTCGCCGCCTGCGCGGCGGCCCTGGCGGCCGCTTCGATCTTGGCGGCGCTGTCGTACGCGGCCGTCGTGAGCACCGTGAGCAGCGCCACCGCCTGCGTCGTATCGGCCAGCGGGCTCACGTGCACCATCGAGGTGTCCACGGCCACGGCGGGACTCACGGGGCGGTCGAACGTGATGCGCACGGTGATGCTGTCCACCGGGTCCGCCGACCTGATCCGCGGCCCGATCGTGTCGTGGGTGAACGCGTACAGCCCGACCAGCGCCGAGTCGGTGAGCGCGACGCGCGCGGTGTCGAACGCCTCGCGCGGGTCCCGGCGCCGGTTGTTGTTCTGGTCGAGGACGCCGTACACCAGGTAGTCCCCGGGCGGCATCGCGCGGAGGGAGAAATTCCCCACCGAATCGGCCAGCGCGAGATAGGGGAGGGAGTCGGGCAGCAGCATGGCCTGGACCAGCGCGCCGTTCGCCGCGCGACCACTCGTCCAGTCCACCACGGTGCCGGCGAGGGTCGCCGAGGGGATCTCCGGGCCGGTCGAGAAGACGATGGTCCGCGCCTTTTTCATCCTGTTCTGGTGGAGGTCCACGACGACGGGAAGCAGCTCCACGCGGTAGATGCGCTGGGGGCGGAACCCGCCCTTGATCGAGATGGTGATGTGGTTGCGGTGCCAGTCGACGCTCACGGGCCCCGTGGCTGGCGAGACGAGCACCGCGCCCGCGAGGGTGGGCTGCGGCGCGGCGATGCGCTCGCCGATGACCTCGTCGAACCTCAGCTCGACGTGACGCGGCGGCTCGGCGAGCACGGCGCCGGACTCGGGCACGCTGGCGAGGAGGGCGGGCGGCGTGGTGCGCGGAGGACCGCCCGGCGGGTCGCCGGTGGACGCGCAGCCGCAGTACGCGACGAACGCCGCGAGCGCGAAGCCTACGCGCAGCCGAGCGCGGCGAGCTTGGAGGCGAGCGCCTCCCGCTTGACCGTCCACTCGCGCTCCTTGGTGCGCTCGCGCTCCACGACCTCGGCAGGCGCCTGGCCCGTGAAGCCGGGGTTGGCGAGCTTGGTCTTGAGGCCCGCGATCTGGCGGTCGAGCCGCTGCAGCTCGGAGCCGAGCCGGGCGCATTCCTTGGCCACGTCGATCGCCTCGCCGAGCCCGACAAAGAGCTCGGCGCCATCCGGGAGAACGACGTGCGCGCCGACCTTGCCGTGCACCGACGCGTCGCCGACGAAGTCGAGCTGCCTGAGCCGTGCCAGCCGTCGGATCATGCCGTCTTCGGTCGCCAGGGCCTTCCGCTGCCGCGACGAGGTCCTGGCGTGGAAGGCGGGCAGCTCCTGACCCGGCTTGACGCCGTAGTCCGCCCGCACCTCGCGGACCGCATCCACCAGCGCCTGCACGAACGCGAAGTCGCGCTCGGCGTCGGGGTCGTCGCGCCCCGCGTCCGCCGCGGGCCACGGCGCGACGACGATGGACGCGTCGGCGCGGCCGGGGAGACGGCGGTAGAGCGTCTCGGTGATGAACGGCATCGCCGGATGCAGCAGGCGGAGCACCGTCTCGAAGCCGTGCGCCGCCACCGCCCGCGCCGCCTCGGCGCCCGCCGCCTCGCCCCGGAGCCGCGGCTTGACCTCCTCCAGGTACCAGTCGGCGAAGTCGTCCCAGAGGAAGTGGTACGGCGTCCCGACGGCGTCGTTGAGCCGGAACTTCTCGAGGTGCTCCGTGGTCTCCCGCACCGCGCGCGCCAGCCGCGACAGGATCCAGCGGTCCGCGAGGTTGAGCTCGTCGGGCGGGACGTCGGCCAGCGGCCGCACCGCGTCCTCGCCCAGCGACGACAGCAGCAGGCGGCCGACGTTCCAGAGCTTGTTGGCGAAGTTCCGCCCCGAGGCGAACGACATCTCGAGGTCGCCGGGATCGAGGACGATGTCCGTCCCCACGGCCAGCCCGCTCGTGACCGCGAAGCGCAGGGCGTCGGCGCCGAACCGCCGCACCACCTCGAGCGGGTCGATCCCGTTGCCGAGCGACTTCGACATCTTGACGTGGTGCGTGTCGCGCACCGTGCCGTGCAGGTACACCGTATGGAACGGCACGCGCCCCAGGAAGTGGAGCCCGGCCATGATCATCCGCGCCACCCAGAAGAAGATGATCTCGGGGGCGGTGACCAGGACGTCGGTGGGGTAGAAGCGCGCGAGGTCGGCGGTCTGCTCCGGCCAGCCGAGGGTCGAGAACGGCCAGAGCCAGGAGCTGAACCAGGTGTCGAGGACGTCCTCGTCCTGGCGCAGGGCGGCGCCGCAGGCGGGGCACGCCTGCGGGTCCTCGCGGAACGCGCTCTGCAGGCCGCACTTGTCGCAGTACCAGACCGGGATGCGGTGGCCCCACCAGAGCTGGCGCGAGATGTTCCAGTCGCGGATCCCGGTCAGCCACTGCTCGAACTCGACGCCGCGCCGCTCCGGGATGAAGCGGACCTCGCCCTTCCGGTACGCCTCGAGCGCCGGCACCGCGAGCGGCTCCATCGTCACGAACCACTGGTCGCTCAGCCGCGGCTCGACCACCGTGCCGCAGCGGTAGCAGTGGCGGACGGCGTGCAGGCGGCTCTCCACCTTCTCCAGCAGGCCGCGCGCCTTCAGCAGCTCCAGGATCGCCGTGCGCGCCTCGAAGCGGTCCATCCCGAAGATGGGCGCGGGCACGCGGCCGCCGGCCTTGCCGTTCAGGGCGGTGTCGGCCATCCGCGCCTCGGGCGTCATCACGATCGGCGTGGCGAGGTTGTGCCGCTTGCCCACCTCGAAGTCGTCCGCGTCGTGCGCGGGCGTGATCTTCACGAACCCGGTGCCGAAGCCGGCCTCCACGTGCTCGTCGGCGATGATCGGGATCTCCAGCTCCGCGATCGGGAGGACCACGTGCCGGCCGACGTACGCCGCGCGCGCCGGGTCGCTCGGGTTCACCGCTACGGCGACGTCGCCGAGCAGCGTCTCGGGCCGCGTCGTGGCCACCGTGATGTATCCCTCGGTGTCGGCGAGCGGGTAGCGGATGTGGTAGAACGCGCCCTCGACGTCCTCGTGCTCCGCCTCCTCGTCCGAGAGCGCCGTGTGGCACCGCGGGCACCAGTGGATCACCCGGTAGCCGCGGTAGATGAGCCCCTCCTCCCAGAGCTGAACGAAGGTCTCACGCACCGCGTGGCTCATCTCGGGGTCGAGGGTGAACCGCGTGCGCGTCCAGTCGCACGAGCAGCCGATGGCCCGCAGCTGATCGAGGATGACGCCGCGCTTGGCGTTCACGTGTTCCCACACCCGCGCGACGAAGGCCTCGCGCCCGAGGTCGAACCGCGTCTTGCCCTCGGCGGCGAGCAGCTTCTCGACCACGTTCTGCGTGGCGATGCCGGCGTGGTCCGTCCCCGGCACCCAGAGCGCCGCGCGGCCGCGCATGCGCTCGAAGCGGATCAGGACGTCCTGGACGGTGTTGTTCAGCCCGTGCCCCATGTGGAGCACGTCCGTGACGTTGGGCGGCGGGATGACGATGACGTACGGCCGCGCCCCGGGAGCGCTGGAGGGCGTGAAGTATCCGCGGGCCTCCCACTCGGCGTAGAGCGCCGCCTCGACGTCCGTGGCACTGTACTGCGGGGACAGCGTCGTCGCTTCGGTCATGACCTCGTCCACAAAAAGGCCCGCGTGGAGCGGGCCGCGGGAATGCAGTGCTTCGCCACCATCACCCTCGCGCGGCCCGGGGCGTACTCGGCCCCGCTACCGCGGGCACCGGCCCATCCGCCCCCGTCACCAGCAGGTGATTGAGGACCGTCCGGACCTCCGGCACCGCCCCCACCACCCGGCCGGCCAGCTGCACCTCGCTCGGGTGCGCGACGCGGCCGCTCAGCTCCACGATCCCGCCTTCGAAGACGCGCACGCGGACGGCGCGGCGGCCGAGCACGGCGTCGCGGCGCAGCGCGTCGAGGACCCGCGCCTCCAGCCGCTCCCCGTCCTCGTCGGTCCACGCCTCCGCCGGCCGCCCGTACCGCCGCTTCCAGCGGTCGATCGCGGAGTGGACCCGCTTGCTGTTGACCCGGCCCACGCGCTCGGCCGCGAAATACCCGAGCGCCAGGCCGAGGCCGGCTCCCACGGCCACGACCAGCAGGTCCGAGATCGTCCAGTCCGAGCCTTTGCCGTCGCGCGACACTCCGCCTCCGGTGGAAACCGCGGTGGGCCCCCGCTACATTGCTTAACTCTGGCGAAGCGGGCCTCCTGTCGCAAGTTGCGCCCCCTCCAGCCCTTAGACAACCGGTGCCTGGCACGGAGTGGCATGGCTGATCAACTGGTCCTCACGCTCCCCGACGGATCGGAGAAACGCGTCGCGCCCGGCACGACGCCGCGCGCCGTCGCGGCGTCCATCGGCCCGCGCCTCGCGCAGGCCGCCGTCGCCGCCCGGTTGAACGGGCAGATCGTCGAGCTCGACCGCCCGCTGAGCGGCTCGGGGCCCTTCCAGGTGCTGACCGAAAAGGACCCCGACGCGCTCGGCGTGCTGCGCCATTCGGCCGCGCACGTCCTCGCCACCGCGGTGCGCAAGGTCTTCCCCGACGCGGGCATCGGCTTCGGCCCCGCCATCGAGGACGGCTTCTACTACGACTTCGAGGTGCCGCGCCCCTTCACGCCCGACGATCTGGAGAAGATCGAGGGCGAGATGCGCGCCGTGACCGCCGCCGACTACCCGATCGTCCGCGAGGAGGTGTCCCGGGACGAGGCGCAGCGCCGCTTCGCCGCCGACCCCCTCAAGCTCGAGCGGCTCTCCGAGATCGGCGCGGCCGAGACCATCTCGGTCTACCGCGACGGCCCGTTCGAGGACCTGTGCCGCGGCCCGCACCTGCCCAGCACCGGGCGGCTGCAGCACTTCAAGCTCCTGCACGCGGCGGGCGCCTACTGGCGCGGCGACGAGAAGCGCCAGATGCTGCAGCGCATCTACGGCACCGCCTTCTTCTCGAAGCAGGACCTCGACGCCTACCTGCACCGGCTCGAGGAGGCGCGCCGCCGCGACCACCGCATCCTGGGGAAGCAGCTCGACCTCTTCAGCATCCAGGAGGACGTCGGGCCGGGGCTGATCTTCTGGCACCCCAAGGGCGCGATGCTCCAGTTCCAGCTGCGGCGTTTCATCGAGGACGTCCTGCTCGAGCGCGGCAACCTCCTGGTGTACACGCCGCACATCACCCGCGAGCAGCTGTTCCTGCGCTCGGGGCACCTGCCGTGGTACGCGGAGAACCAGTTCCCGGCGATGGCGGCGGGGGAGGGCGAGGCGGAGGACGTGCGCTACCGGGTGAAGCCGATGAACTGCCCGATGCACATCCTGGTGTACGCCTCGCAGCAGCGCAGCTACCGCGACCTGCCGCTCCGGCTCACGGAGATCGCCAACGTCTACCGCAACGAGCGGTCGGGCGTGCTGCACGGGATGCTGCGGGTGCGCGGGCTGACGATGGACGACGGGCACATCTTCCTCAGGCCCGACCAGATCGAGAACGAGATCTTCGAGCTGCTCGACATCGTCGAGCTGGTGATGGGGAAGACGCTGGGCCTCGAGTACCGCTTCGATCTCGCCACCCGGCCGGAGAAGAAGCTCGGGAGCGACGAGGCGTGGACGCAGGCCGAGCAGGCGCTGGAGGCGGCGCTCAAGCGGCGCGGCGTCACCTATCGCCTCGACACGGGCGGCGGCGCGTTCTACGGACCGAAGATCGACATCAAGTTCAACGACGCGATCGGCCGGGAGTGGCAGGGCGCGACGATCCAGCTCGACTTCCAGCTGCCGGAGCGGTTCGCGCTGGAGTACACCGGCGCGGACAACAAGCCGCACCGCCCGGTGATGGTCCACCGCGCGATCTTCGGCACGCTGGAGCGCTTCCTCGGCTTCCTCATCGAGCACTTCGCCGGCGCGTTCCCGCTCTGGCTCTCCCCCGAGCAGGTGCGGGTGCTGCCGATCAGCGACGTGCAGGTGGAGGCGGCGCGGGGCGTGGAGGCGGCGCTGCGCGGCGCCGGCATCCGGGCCGTGCTCGACGATCGCAGCGACACGCTGAACTACCGCATCCGCGATGCCGAGCTGCACAAGGTGCCGTACATGGCGGTGATCGGCGCGCGGGAGGCGGAGGCGCACGCGGTGGCCGTGCGGGTCCGCGGCACCGGGAAGAAGCAGGAAGTCATGGCCCAGGAGGCGTTCCTCGCCCGGCTCGTGGACGAGGTGCGCACCCGGATGCGAGGCCCGTGATGGCGGCTCCCGATCCCCGGTTGACCCCCGTCATCCTCAGCGCGGTGCGCACGCCCATCGGCCGGTTCCTGGGCGGTCTCGCGCCGCTCACCGCGCCGCGGCTGGGCGCGCTGGCCATCCGCGAGGCGGTGCGCCGCGCCGCGGTCGCGGACGCGGACGTCGCCGAAGTGATCATGGGGAACGTGGTGCAGGGCGGCGTGGGCCAGGCGCCCGCGCGGCAGGCGGCGATCGGCGCCGGCCTCCCCGGCACCGTGCCCGCGCTCACCGTCAACAAGGTGTGCGGCTCGGGTCTCAAGGCGGTGATGCTGGCGGCGCAGGCGGTGAAGGCGGGCGACGCCGAGTGCGTCGTGGCGGGCGGGATGGAGTCCATGTCGAACGCGCCCTTCTATCTCTTCGGCCTGCGCAGCGGCGTGAAGCTCGGCAACCAGACGATGGTGGACGGCGTGATCCGCGACGGCCTCTGGTGCTCGTTCGGCGACGTGCACATGGGCTCCTACGCGGAGTACACGGCGAAGCAGGCGGGCGTGTCCCGCGAGGAACAGGATGCCTTCGCGCTCGCGAGCCATCAGAAGGCCGTGGCGGCGCAAGAGCGGGGCCTCTTCCGGGCGGAGATCGTCCCGGTCGAGATCGCCGACCGGAAGGGCACCGTGCGGATCGAGAAGGACGAGTCTCCGCGCGCCGACACGACGCTCGAGGCGCTCGCGAAGCTCAAGCCGGCGTTCGAGAAGGACGGCTCGGTCACCGCGGGCAACGCCCCCGGCCTCAACGACGGCGCGAGCGCGCTCGTCGTGACGTCGCTCGCCTTCGCGCGGGAGCGCGGCCTCAAGCCGCTGGCCCGGATCACGGCGTACGCCACGGGCGGCGGCGAGCCGAAGGACCTGTTCTTCGCGCCGATCGTGGCGGTGCAGAACCTGATGAAGAAGGAAGGGAAGACCATCGGGGCCTACGACCTCATCGAGGCCAACGAGGCGTTCGCCGTCCAGGCGCTCGCCGACGGCCGCGCCCTCGGCTGGGACTGGTCCCGCGTCAACGTGAACGGCGGCGCGGTCGCGCTCGGCCATCCGATCGGCGCCAGCGGGGCGCGGGTGCTGACCACGCTGCTCCATGCGATGGCCGCTCGCGGCGCCGCGACCGGCCTCGCCACCCTGTGCCTCGGCGGCGGCAACGCCGTGGCCCTCTCCGTGGAGCGTCTCGGATGACCCAGGCCACGTCCACCGCCGCCCCGGCCGCAGCCGGCCGGAGCCGCGCCCTCGACCTCGCGCTCGTCGCCGCGGGAGCGCTCGCCGTCGCGCTCGCCTCCCAGGTCGCGGTGCCGCTCCCCGGCACGCCGGTGCCCGTCACGCTGCAGGCGCTCGCGGTGCTCCTGGTGGGCGGCCTGCTCGGCGCGCGCCGCGGCGCCGCGAGCCTCGTCTTCTATCTGCTGCTCGGCGCGGCGGGGCTGCCGGTGTTCACGCCGTACGGCGCCCCGGGTGTGGCGCGGCTCTTCGGCCCGACCGGTGGGTACCTGCTCGCGTACCCGTTCGCCGCCGCGCTCGCCGGGTTCGTCGTCGCGCGCCGGCCGGGGTGGGCGGGGCTGGTCGGAGGCCCGCTGCTCGGGATGATCGCGGTGCACGCCGGGGGGCTGGCCCAGCTGGCGGTCATGACCGGCAGCGCGCCTGTGGCGTTCGCCGCGGGTTCGCTTCCGTTCCTGCTGGAGGACGCCGTGAAGGTCGGTCTGGCGGCGCTGGTCCTGCACCGCAAGCTGCCCCTGACGCGCGCGCTCCGATGAGCGCGCGCTGCGTTTTCGGGAGGGCGTGAGCGGATGGCGCAGGTCGCGGTCGTGGGCGCCGGCACGATGGGGAACGGGATCGCGCACGTCTTCGCGCAGCACGGCTGGGACGTCGCGCTCGTGGACGTGGCCGAGGCCGCGCTCGCGAAGGGCGTCGCGGCGATCCGCGCCAACCTCGAGCGCCAGCTGAAGAAGGGCACCCTCACCGCGCCGGAGCGCGACGCGGCGCTGGCCCGCCTGCATCCCGCCACGGATCTGGCTGCGGCCGGCGGCGCCGAGCTGGCGGTCGAGGCCGCGTTCGAGAGCGAGGCGGTCAAGTTCCCGCTGTTCGCCGAGCTCGACCGGTGCCTCCCGCCCGCGGCGATCCTCGCGAGCAACACCAGCTCCATCTCGATCACGGCGCTGGCCGCGCAGACGCGCCGGCCGGACCGCGTGATCGGGATGCACTTCATGAACCCGGTGCCGGTGATGGCGCTGGTCGAGGTGATCCGCGGCCAGCAGACAAGCCAGGACACGGCGGGCCGCGTGATGGCGATCGCGCGGGAGCTGGGCAAGACGCCGGTCGAGGTCAACGATTACCCGGGCTTCGTGTCCAACCGCGTCCTGATGCCGATGATCAACGAAGCGGTGTTCTGCCTGATGGAGGGCGTGGCGACCGCCGAGTCCATCGACACGGTGATGAAGCTCGGCATGAACCATCCGCTCGGCCCGCTCGCCCTGGCCGACCTGATCGGGCTCGACGTCTGCCTCAACATCCTCGACGTGCTGCACCGCGGGCTGGGGGACGACAAGTACCGGCCCTGCCCGCTCCTCAAGCGGATGGTGGCCGCGGGAGCGCTCGGACGGAAGACGGGCCGCGGCTTCTACGACTACGCCTACGCCGCCGCTCCGGCGGGCCGGTGACGGCCGTGCTCGGCGAGGAACGGCAGCAGGTCATCCAGCTCGCGCGCGACTTCGCGCGGGAGCACATCGCGCCGCACGCCGCGCGGTGGGACGCGGAGAAGCACTTCGACCGTGCGACCATCGACCGGCTCGGCGCGCTGGGCTTCCTCGGGATGCTCGTGCCGGAGGAGTACGACGGGCTGGGGCTCGACACGGAGACCTACCTGCTGGCGGTCGAGGAGATCGCGGCGGCCGACGCGTCCATCGCCGTGTCCGTGGCCGTGCACAACTCGCTCCCCACGCAGATGCTGCTCCGGCACGGCAGCGCGGCGCAGAAGGAGCGCTGGCTCAAGCCGATGGCGCGGGGCGAGCTGCTCGGGGCCTTCGCTCTCTCGGAGGCCGACGCGGGCTCGGACGCGGCGGGGCTGCGGGCACGGGCGGTGCGGAGCGGCGATGGGTGGGTGCTGAACGGCGCCAAGGCGTGGGTCAGCAACGGCGGGACGGCGGACGTCATCCTCGCGATGGTGCGCACGGATCCCGAGGGCGCGCCGCGGGGCTCGCGCGGGATCGGGTGCTTCGTGATCCCGGCCGGCTCGCCGGGGCTGGCGGCGGGCAAGCCCGAGGACAAGATGGGGCTCCGCGCGTCGAACACGTCGGCGCTGTTCTTCGAGGAGCTGCGGCTCGGCGACGCACACCTCCTCGGGGACGCGTCGAGCGGCTTCATCTACGCGCTCGAGGCGCTCGACAACGGGCGGATGGGGATCGCGGCCCAGGCGTGCGGGATCGCCCGCGCCGCGCTGGAGCACGCCACCCGCTACGCCGCGGAGCGCCGCCAGTTCGGCCGGCAGATCAAGGACTTCGAGGCGATCCAGTTCAAGCTGGCCGACATGGCCACTCGGCTCTCCGCCGCCCGCGCCCTGCTGCACGAGGCGGCGCGCCGCAAGGACGCCGGCGAGCGGGCGACGCGCTGGGCGGCGATGGCCAAGCTGTGCTGCTCCGAGGCGGCGATGTGGATCGCCTCGCAGGCGGTGCAGGTGTTCGGGGGCTACGGCTTCATGCGCGACTACCCGGTCGAGCGGCTGATGCGCGACGCCAAGGCGACCGAGATCTACGAGGGCACGTCCGAGATCCAGCGGCTGGTGATCGGGCGCGAGTTGCTGAACTCCCACTAGCGCGTCCGCGCGGGGCACGTCGATGGAGATTTTCGAACTGCTGGCCGCCCACGACCACGAGCAGCTGATCTTCTGCCACGAGCCGTCGTCCGGGTACAGCGGGCTCATCGCCATCCACAACACCACCCTCGGGCCCGCGCTCGGCGGCACGCGGTACTGGCACTACAAGAACGAGCAGGACGCGATCATCGACGCGCTGCGCCTCTCGCGCGGCATGACGTACAAGGCCGCCGTCGCCGGCCTCTCGCTGGGCGGCGGGAAGTCGGTGGTGCTCGACGACCACGGCACGCACGACCGCGAGGCCGTCTTCCGCGCCCACGGACGGTTCGTGGAATCGCTGAAGGGCCGCTATATCACCGCCGAGGACGTTGGCACCAGCCCCGCCGACATGGACTACATTCACCTTGAGACCGACCACGTCGTCGGCCTCCAGGGACGGTCGGGCGACCCGTCGCCGGTCACGTCGTACGGCGTCTACTGCGGCATGAAGGCGGCCGCCAAGACGGCGTTCGGCAGCGACACCCTGGCCGGGAAGGTCGTGGCGGTGCAGGGGTGCGGGCACGTGGGGTACAACCTGTGCCGCTTCCTGTACGAGGAGGGGGCGCGGCTGGTGGTCACCGACATCGACACGGAGAAGGTGAAGCGCGTGGTGGAGGACTTCCGCGCCCGCGCGGTGGGACTCGACGAGATCTACGGGGTACAGGCCGAGGTGTTCGCGCCCTGCGCTCTCGGCGCCGTGATCAACGACACGACCCTCAAGCAGCTGAAGGTCAGGATCGTGGCGGGAGGCGCCAACAACCAGCTCGCCGAGGAGCGGCACGGCGACATGCTGGAGGAGAAGGGCATCCTGTACGCGCCGGACTACGTGATCAACGCCGGCGGCCTCATCAACGTGAACAGTGAGCTGGAAGGGTGGACGGCGGAGCGGGCCCAGCGGAAGGCGGGAGAGATCTACGACACGCTGCTCCGGCTCTTCGCGCTGGCGAAGGAAGAGGGCCTGCCCACGTACCGCGCGGCCGACCGCTTGGCCGAGCGGCGCATCGAGACCGTCGCCAAACTGAAGCGGACCTGGGTGTGACCATGGATACGTGGAACGTCTGTCCCGAGCTCGCCGCCGCCGATCCGGTGGTGGCCGACATCCTGATGCGCGAGACGGCGCGGCAGGCGTCGGGGCTCGAGCTCATCGCCTCCGAGAACTTCGCCTCGCTGGCCGTGCTCGCGGCGATGGGTTCGCCGCTCACCAACAAGTACGCCGAGGGCTACCCCGGGAAGCGGTACTACGGCGGCTGCGAGGTGGTGGACGAGGTGGAGGCGCTCGCGATCGCGCGGGCGAAGCAGCTCTTCGGCGCGGCGCACGCCAACGTGCAGCCGCACAGCGGCACGCAGGCGAACCTCGAGGCCTATCTCGCGGTCGCCAACCCCGGCGACACGCTGATGGGACTCTCGCTGCGCCACGGCGGCCACCTCACGCACGGGGCCTCGGTGAGCGCCTCGGGGCGGCTGTTCCACGCCGTGCAGTACGGCGTGCGGGAGGCCGACGGCCTGATCGACTTCGACCAGGTGCGCGACCTGGCGCGCGCGGAGAAGCCGAGGATCATCGTGGCGGGGGGCAGCGCGTATCCCCGGATCATCGACTTCGCCGCCTTCGCGGCCATCGCGAAGGAGGTGGGCGCGGTCCTGATCGTGGACATGGCGCATTTCGCGGGCCTGGTGGCGGGCGGCGCGCACCCTTCGCCGGTGCCTCTGGCCGACATCGTCACCACGACGACGCACAAGACCCTCCGCGGTCCGCGGGGCGGGATGATCCTCGCCTCGGAGGCGTACGCCAAGGCGGTGGACAAGCAGGTGTTCCCGGCCAACCAGGGCGGTCCGCTGATGCACGTCATCGCGGCCAAGGCGGTCGCGCTCGGCGAGGCGCTCCAGCCCTCGTTCCGCGTCTACGCGCGGCAGGTGATCGCGAACGCCAAGGCGCTGGGGGAGGCGCTGGCGGAGCGCGGCTACGCGCTGGTCTCGGGCGGGACCGACACGCACCTGCTGCTGGTGGACCTGCGCGCCCGGCAGCTCACCGGCAAGCTGGTGGAGGAGACGCTCGGGCACGCCGGGATCACGGTCAACAAGAACACGGTGCCCGGCGACACGGCGTCGCCGTTCGTCACCAGCGGCGTGCGGATCGGCACGCCGGCGCTCACCACGCGCGGCATGGGGGAGGCGGAGATGCACGCCATCGCCGAGCTGATCGACCGGGCGGTCCGCGAGCGCGACGATCTCCAGAAGCTGGAGCGGATCCGTCTCGAGGTGCTGGACCTGGCGTCGCAGTTCCCACTTTACGGACAGCCGCTGCGCGAGGCGGCGGCCCACAGGGCCTAGCCCGGGCAGCCGGGCGGCAAGGGAGGTCCCCACGAGCGATCCCCGGGTTCCGCGTTCCTCGGCGCAGGTCGTGCGCCAGAGCGTGATGGCGATGCGCGTGCAGCACCAGAAGAAGCGCCGGCGCCGCTGGATCGTGATCGTCGTCGTGCTGGTGGCGCTGGTCTGGGGGCTGAACTACTTCATGATCAGCCGCCCGATCGCGGCCGCGCTGGCGGCGGACGGGCGCTCGGCCGGCATCGGCCTCACCGGCCACCTCCGCTACTACGTGGATCCCACCACGCTGGCCCTCGACCTCGGCCGGGTGCAGGTCGCCGACACCACCGACGTGTTCCGGGCCCTCCTGATGGTGGCCAAGGGGCTCAGTGACGCCTCGTGGGGCATCCCGGGCGCGGTCGCGCTGAGCCGGGACGGCAATCCGGTCTACACGATTGCCGGCGGCGCCCTGCGCCAGATGGCGCACGACTACCCGCTGGCGCGGAAGCCCGCGGTCGTTCTGCTCGCCCTGGTGCAGGCCCTGCGCCGGCCCGACGGCAAGGACCTCGGCCCGGAGGCCACGGTCGAATCGGCGGCGCGCGGCTGGGTCACCGGCCACCCGTAGAGCGACCGCCCGTTCTGCGCTTGCGCCGCCAAGGCGGCGGGGCGTAGGTTCGCCGTATGGCTGAAGGGCCGCGCCGACCCAACGCTCCTCGGCCCTCGGGGCCGACCACGCCGCACATCGCGGACGAGCTGGAAGTCTATTTCAACGACTACGTCCGCGGCTCTCCGGTCGGCTTCGTCTCCACCCCGAAGTGGCGTCCGGCGACCGACGTCTACGAGACCGACGACAGCTTCGTCTTCGTGATGGACATCGCGGGCGTGGAGCCCGGCGAGTTCAGCGTGTCGCTCGACGCCGGGATGCTCACGGTCAGCGGCGAGCGCAAGGAGCGGGCGAGCGGGCGCCGGGACTACCACGCGATGGAAGTGCAGGTTGGCCCGTTCGAGCGGACCTTCCGGCTCCCCAAGCCGGTGGACGCGGCATCCCTCAAGGCCACGTACGACCTCGGGTTCCTCGAGATCCGCCTCGCCAAGCTGCCGGTGGCGCCGGCGCGCGCCGTCGGCGTGGTGCGGAAGTGAGCGGGCCGCCCGTGAGCGCCGCCGCACCCCCCGGCGCCCCCGCGACGGACCCGGGCCTTCCCGAGCGCCTCCCCGTGCTGGCGCTGTCGCAGCTGGTCGTCTTCCCGCACGTCGTCGTGCCCGTCTCCGTCACCACGCCGCAGCTGGTCGCGGCGGTGAACCGGATCGTGGAGACGCACAAGCACCTGCTGCTCGGCGTGGTCCGGACGCAGGGCGAGGAGCTGCCGCAGGGCGTGCTCGACACCGCCGCCCCCGACGCGCTCTACGACGCAGCCACCCTGAGCACCGTGGTGCGGCTGCTCCGGCTGGGGGACGGCACGCTCCGGATGCTGGTGCAGGGGATGGACCGGGTGCGGCTGCTGGACGTGCAGGCGAGCGGCGAGGACGGACTGAGCGCGCGCTTCGAGGGCATCGCGAGCACGGTGGCGGACCCGCTCCGCACCGAGGCGCTGCGTCGTTCGGTGACCGCGGAGATGGAGAGGGTCATCGAAATGACGCCGAACCTGTCCGGGGAGCTGCGGGAGGTGCTCGCCGGGATCACCGATCCGGGCAAGCTGGCGGACTTCGTCGCGGCGAACATCGACCTGGCGGTGGAGGCGAAGGCCGAGCTGCTCGGCACCGGGGATGTCGCGGCGCGGCTCGAGCGCCTCTCCGCGCTGATCGGCCAGGAGCTGCGGGTCCTGGAGGTCGGCTCGCAGATCTCCGAGAAGGTCAAGACGCGCCTCGACGAGCACCAGCGGGAGTACGTGCTGCGCGAGCAGCTGAAGATCATCCAGGAGGAGCTGGGGGACGGCGGGCCCGAGGGGGAGGCCGGCGAGCTGCTCAAGAAGCTCGAGGCGGCGAAGCCCTCGGAGGAAGCGCTCAAGGCGGGGCGGCGCGAGCTGGAGCGGCTGGGGCGGATGTCGCCGCAGTCGGCCGAGTACCAGGTGGCGCACACCTACGTCGAGGTGCTGGCGGGGCTGCCGTGGAGCGTGCTGACGGAGGACCGGCTCGACATCCAGCACGCGCGCGAGATCCTGGACCGCGACCACTTCGACCTCGAGAAGGTGAAGGACCGCATCATCGAGTACCTCGCGGTGCGGTTCCTGAACCCCGAGGCGCACGGGAGCATCCTCTGCTTCGTGGGGCCGCCGGGCACGGGCAAGACGAGCGTGGGGCAGAGCATCGCCGAGGCGCTCGGGCGCTCGTTCGTGCGGATGGCGCTGGGCGGGATGCGCGACGAGGCCGAGATCCGCGGGCATCGCCGCACCTACGTCGGCGCGCTGCCCGGCCGCATCATCCAGCTGCTGCAGCGGGCGGCGACGCGGAACCCGGTCTTCATGCTCGACGAGGTGGACAAGCTCGGGGCCGACTTCCGGGGCGACCCGACGTCGGCACTGCTCGAGGTCCTGGACCCCGCGCAGAACCACGCCTTCGTGGACCACTACGTCGAGGTGCCGTTCAGCCTCAGGGACGTGATGTTCATCGCGACCGCCAACACGCTGGCGACGGTCCCGCCGCCGCTGATCGACCGGATGGAGGTGCTGGAGTTGCCGGGGTACACGCCGCGCGAGAAGCTGGAGATCGCGCGCCGCTATCTGGTGCCCCGCCAGCTGAAGGAGACGGGGCTCGAGGGGCGGCACGTGGTCGTGGGCGCGGCGGCGCTGCAGTCCATCATCGCGGAGTACACGCGCGAGGCCGGGGTGCGGCAGCTCGAGCGCGAGATCCAGCACGTGCTGCGCCAGATCGTGGTGGACGTGGTGAGCGGGAAGACCGCGCGGGCGCACGTCACGCCGCGCACGGTCCACAAGCGGCTCGGAGCGCCGAAGGTGCTCCCGGAGGTCGCGGGCCGCGAGCCGGAGGTGGGGATCTCCACCGGGCTCGCGTGGACGCCCACCGGCGGGGACATCCTGTTCATCGAGGCGCTGAAGATGGCCGGCACGGGCACCCTCACCATCACCGGCCAGCTCGGCGGCGTGATGAAGGAATCCGCCGAGGCGGCGTGGAGCCTGATCCGCGCCAAGGCGCCCTTGCTCGGCGTGCCCCCGTCGGCCTTCAAGGAGGTGGACGTGCACCTCCACGTGCCGGCCGGCGCCGTGCCCAAGGACGGCCCGTCGGCGGGCGTGGCGATCGCCACGGCCCTCGCCTCGCTCTTCTCCGGCCGGCCGGTGCGGCACGACCTGGCGCTGACCGGGGAGCTCACCCTGCGCGGCCATGTCTTGCCGGTGGGGGGCATCAAAGAGAAGTTGATAGCGGCCGAGCGCGCCGGCATCCGTCTGGTCCTGGTGCCGGCGCGGAACGCGGCCGACGTAGCGGAGCTCCCGGAGGAGGTTCGGAAAGCATTGGAGATCCGGCTGGTGGAGACCGTGGACGAGGTGCTGGAGGCGGCGCTGCTCCCGGCGACGGTGACCGAGGCGGTCGCGGCCCAGCCGCGCCGCGGCCGGCCCGAGCGCGTGGCCGCGCGGCCCCTGGAGACGGGTGCCCGTTGAGCCAGCTCGAGTTCGCCGACGAGCTGATGGCGCGCATCGCGCCCAGGGCGGGCCGGTTCCATCCGCGCGCCTTCCTCTTCGTGCTCGCGGCGCTGGAGCACATCCAGCAGCGCCTCCCCGAGCGCCGCCACGTCACCGGCGAGGAGCTGTCGCACGCCTGCCGGGAGCTGGCGCTCGAGCAGTACGGCCTCCTCGCCCGCACCGTGCTCGCGCACTGGGGCATCTGCTCCACCGGCGACTTCGGCGAGATCGTGTACGCGCTCATCGACGCGGGCCTGCTCGTCCGCCAGCCGGAGGACAAGCTGGAGGACTTCGAGGGCGTGTACGCGTTCGATGCGGTCTTCGAAGCGGAGTATCCCTGGGGCAGGGCGGAGGCATGAGCAGCATGGGCGCGCGACGGAGTCGCTCGCCCGGGTGAACTCGACGCTGCGCGTGCGCCAGAGCGCCGTCGCCGGCCTCTTCTATCCCGGCCAGAGCGCCCAGCTGATCGGCGCGGTCCGAAGCCTGCTCGACGCCGCGGCCGCGGAACCGGGGCCCGCCGTCGCCGCGATCGCGCCCCACGCCGGCTACGTCTACTCCGGGCGCACCGCCGCCGAGGTGTTCGCGCGCCTCGACGTGCCGCGGCGCTGTGTCGTCGTCGCTCCGAACCACACGGGGGTGTGCGAAGCCGCGCAGGGCGGGAGTGTCTGCGCGCTCGGCAGTTTCGTGACGCCCGCCGGCGAGGTGCCCGTGGACGAGGCCGCGGCCGAGGCGCTGCTCGCGCGGTGCGACCTTCTGGAGGACGATCCCGCCGCCCACGCGCGGGAGCACGCGGTCGAGGTCCAGCTGCCGTTCCTGCTGGCCCGGCGCCCCGATCTCCGGATCGTCCCGCTGGTGATCGCCTGGTCCGACTGGCCCCGCACGCGGAAGCTCGGCGAGGCGCTCGCCGAGCTCGTCCGCACCTCCGAGGGGCCGACGCTGCTCCTCGCCAGCTCCGACATGAACCACTACGAGTCGGCGGCCGTCGCCGCGAAGAAGGATGCCCTGGCCCTGGCCGAGGTCGAGCGGCTCGACGGCGAGAAGCTGCTCGAGGTGACGCGCCGGCACGAGGTCACGATGTGCGGGCGCGTGCCCGCCGCCGCCGTGCTGCACGCGGCGCGCCTGCTCGGGGCCGCGGCGGCGGAGGTGGTGCACTACTCGCACTCCGGGATGGTGACCGGGGACGACGACGCCGTGGTGAGCTATGCCGGCGTGATCGCGCGATGATCACGGTCCCGGTCCTCTCGGCGGCCGAGGCGGGGGAGTGGGACCGCCTGGCGCGCGAGCGCTCGAAGATCCCGAGCCGCGTCCTGATGGAGTCGGCGGGGCGCGCGGTCGCCGCCGCCATCGCGCGCGAGTACAAGCCGCGTCTCACGTCCGGAGTGGTGGTGGTCTGCGGCCCGGGGAACAACGGCGGCGACGGCTTCGTGGCGGCCCGCGCCCTCGCCGCGCTCGGCGTCGGCGTCACCGCCGTGGCCATACCTGGCGAGCCCTCGGCTGACTGCCGCGAGAACCGCCTGCTCGCCGAGGCGTCCGGCGTGCGCGTCGTCGGCCCCGCCGACGACTGGGGCAGCTGCGGCGTCGTCGTGGACGCGCTGCTCGGCACCGGCGCGAAGGGCGCGCCGCGCGCGGAGGCCGCGGGACCCATCGAGCGGCTGATGCGCCTGGGGGCGCCGGTCGTCGCGGTGGACGGCCCCTCCGGGATGGACCTTACCACCGGCGAGGTCTTCTCGCCGTGCGTGCGCGCGTCGCTCACCGTGACCTTCGGTGGCTTCCGGCGCGCTCACCTGATGCAGCGCACCCTCTGCGGCGTGGTGCTGGTGGCGGAGATCGGCTTCCCGCCGCCCGAGCAGGCGTGGCCCGCCGCCGTCTCGGATGCGTGGCTGCGCGACGTGCTTCCGCCGCTCCAGGCCGAGATGCACAAGGGGGACCGCGGGCGCGTGCTGGTCGTGGGCGGCGGCGACGGGATGGCGGGCGCGGCGATCTTCGCGGCGAAGTCGGCGGCGCGCTCCGGCGCCGGCCTCATCAAGATCGCGGCGCACGAATCCTCGGTGCGCGCGGCGCAGGCGAACAACCCCGACCTGATGACCGTCACCACGGCGCTGGGCGAGGAGCTGGAGCCGGCGCTGGGCGAGGCGCTCGCGTGGGCCGACGCGGTGGTGCTGGGACCGGGGCTCGGGCGCGGGGCCGCGCGCGAGCGCTTCGCCCGCAACGTGCTGGGCGCGTCGCGTGGCGCCGTGCTGCTCGATGCGGACGGCCTGATGGCCTTCCGCGGCTGTGCCGCCGAGCTGAAGGGGCTGCTGGCCGGGCGCAGCGCGCTGCTGACGCCGCACCGCGGCGAGTTCGCCGCGCTCTTCCCGGAGCTGGCGGAGCGGACGCGCCGCGATCCCTTCGGCGCAGCGACGGAGGCCGCCAATGCGATCCAGGCGGGCGTGCTCCTCAAGGGCGTGCCCACGGTGGTCGCGGCCCCCGGCGTGCGGGCGCTGGTGAGCGCGTCCGGCAATCCGGGCCTGGCGACCGGCGGCACCGGCGACGTCCTCTCCGGGATGGCGGCAAGCTGGCTGGCGCGCGGCGCGCCGCCGCAGGTCGCGGGCGCGGCGGCGGCCTGGGTGCACGGCCGCGCGGCCGAGGACGTCGCCAGGCACCGCTCGGTGCGCACGCTGCGGCCCGACGATCTCCTCGGCGTCCTGAGTCCGCTGTGGCGCGACCTGGAGGAGAAGCCCGCCGAGGTGGATCCGCCGTTCCTCGCCCGCCTCGATCCGCCCGCCGTCCACTAGTGCGCGGATCGCCCGCAGGTCTCGCGCGGCTCGGGGTGTCCCCGTGACCGGCCCGATCGATACCCCGCTCGGCCCGGGGAAGGAATTCGACCGGATCCGCGCGATGGCCGCGCGGTGGGGCGCGCGCGCCCGCGGCCTCGGCGACGACTGCGCGTTCCTCGAAGCCGGCGGCGAGCGGCTCGCCATATCCCTCGATCTCTCCGTCGAAGGCGTGCACTTCACGCGCGAGTGGCTCGCACCCGCCGAGATCGGCTACCGGGCCGCGGCCGCGGCGCTCTCCGACCTGGCGGCGGTCGCCGCCGAGCCGGTGGCACTGCTCCTCGGCCTGGCCGTGCCGGCGGGCGAGAGCGACGACACCGTCTCGCAGCTGGCCGACGGCGTCGCCGACGCCGCGGCCGACTGCGGGGCGACGATCATCGGCGGGGATCTCTCGCGCGGACCGGGCATCGTGATCGACTGTTGCGTGATCGGGCGCGCCGCGGCCGAAGTGCGGAGGCGGGGCGCCAGACCGGGCGACCGGATCGTGGTGACCGGCGCGCTGGGCGGCCCCCTCGCCGCGCTGCTCATGTGGCGCGCGGGGCGAGAGCCGGCTCCCGCGGCGCGCGAGCGCTTCGCCCGGCCCGCGTCGCGCCACGCTGCGGCGCGCTTCCTGGCGCTGCACCGCGCCCGCGCGATGATCGACGTCTCGGACGGGCTGGCGGGTGACCTGCGGCACCTGCTCACCGCCTCCGGCGTCGGCGCCACCCTGGAAGTCGAGCGCATCCCCGTGCTCCCGGATGCCGCGAAGCTCGCCGCGCGCCTCAAGGAGCAGCCCTGGAGCTTCGCCGCGCGGAGCGGTGAGGAGTACGAGCTGCTCGCGGCGGTGCCTCCCGAGGAGGCCGACGCCGTGGTCGCCGGGTGTCCGGTCCCGGCCACCATCGTCGGCACCGTCGAGGCCGAGCCGGGGCTCCGCGCCGTCGAGCGCGGCGCCGCCGTGCGCCTCGCGGACGGCTTCGATCATTTCGGCACGCCGTAGCGTGCACGCCGTCCGCTATCTCTTCGCCCTGGTCCTCGGCACCGTCTGGTACGGGTCCCTGGCCATCGTGGCCGCCCTGTTCCGGCGGCCGCACACGCGCGAGGGGATCTACGAGCGGGCCCCGCGCGCCTGGGCCCGTCTCCTCCTGAGGTCGGCCGGCGTCACGGTCACCGTGGAGGGCACCGAGCACCTCTCCCAGACCGAGGCGCAGGTCGTCGTGGCCAATCACCAGTCGTGGTTCGACATCCTCGCCCTCTTCCTCGTGCTGCCGGTCGAGCTGCGGTTCGTCGCCAAGAAGGAGCTGTTCGCGATCCCGTTCTTCGGGTGGACGCTCCGCGCCCTGGGCCACGTGCGCCTCGACCGCAGCAACCTCAAGAAGGCCATCGAGGCGTACGAAGTGGCGTCGAAGTACATCCGGCAGCAGCGGCTCAGCGTGCTGGTCTTCCCGGAGGGGACGCGGTCGCGCACCGGAGCGCTCCAGCCGTTCAAGGCCGGCCCATTCGTGCTGGCCATTCAGAGCGGCGCCCCGATCGTGCCCGCGTACGTCGCCGGCACGTTCGGCATCCTCCCCAAGGGCTCGATCCGCGTGCGGCCGAGCAGGGTCCACGTGAGCGTGGGGCCGCCCATTCCCACGGCGGGACTCACGCTCGAGAACCGCGAAGCGCTGCGCGACCGCGCGCGTGCGGAAGTGGCCCGCCTGCGCGCCGCGAGCGTTGACGCTGTGCGCGACGCGCCATATGGTTCGCACCCATGAGCACGATCATCGACGTACATGCGAGAGAGGTCCTGGACAGCCGCGGCAATCCGACGGTCGAGGCGGAAGTGGTCCTGGCGTCGGGCACATCCGCGACGGCCATCGTCCCGAGCGGCGCGTCCACGGGCGAGCACGAGGCGCTCGAGCTGCGCGACGGAGAGGAAGGACGGTACGGCGGCAAGGGGGTCCGCGACGCGGTCCGCAACGTCAACGAAGTGATCGGCCCGCGCCTCGAGGGCGCCGAGGCCGACGACCAGATCGGCGTGGACGACCAGCTCCTCGAGCTCGACGGGACGCCGAACAAGTCGCAGCTCGGGGCGAACGCCCTGCTCTCCGTCTCGATGGCCGTGGCGCGCGCGGCGGCGAAGGACGGCGGGATGCCGCTCTACCGCTATCTCGGCGGCGTGATGGCGCACGTCCTCCCCGTGCCGATGATGAACGTGCTGAACGGCGGCGCCCACGCGTCGAACAACGTGGACGTGCAGGAGTTCATGATCCTGCCGGTGGGCACCGACCGCTTCCCCGAGGCCCTGCGGATGGGCGTCGAGGTCTTCCACGCCCTCAAGAAGGTGCTCTCCAAGCAGGGGCTGACGACCGCGGTGGGCGACGAGGGCGGGTTCGCGCCCACGCTCCCGTCCAACGAGGCGGCGCTCGAGGCGCTGCTCGTCGCGGTGAAGGAGGCGGGCTACCAGGCCGGGGAGGACATCGTCTTCGCGCTCGATCCCGCCGCCTCCGAGTTCTACCACGACGGCAAGTACGTCTTCAAGAAGAGCGGCGGCCCGTCCCGCACCCCCGCCGAGATGATCGACCTCTACAAGTCGTGGTGCGACAAGTACCCGATCGTGTCCATCGAGGACGGCCTCGCGGAGGACGACTGGGAGGGGTGGGCGAAGCTCACCGAGGCGCTCGGGGACCGGATCCAGATCGTGGGCGACGACATCTTCGTCACGAACATCGACCGGCTGGCGCGCGGCGTGGACGAAGGGGTGGCGAACGCGATCCTGATCAAGCTGAACCAGATCGGCACGCTGACCGAGACGCTGGAGTGCATCGACCTGGCCAAGCGGAGCGGGTACGGGAACGTCATCTCGCACCGGTCGGGGGAGACGGAGGACACCTTCATCGCCGACCTCGCGGTGGCGACGGGGGTGGGCCAGATCAAGACGGGGAGCGCGAGCCGCACCGACCGCGTGGCCAAGTACAACCAGCTGCTCAGGATCGCGGAGGAGCTTGGCGACACGGCCTGGTATCCGGGCAAGTCGCTGTACCGTTGATGAAGTCTCCGCCGCTGAAGCAGGTGTTCGGCACCCTGGCGGTCGTGGCGATGGTGGGCTTCGCGGTGGAGGGCGGGGAATACGGCACGGTCGATCTCCTGAAGCTCAAGGCGCAGGTGCGCGGGGAGCGGGACTCGATCGTGAGCCTGAGGTCCGAGGTGGACTCGCTGACGCGGCTCGAACAGGCCCTGAAGACCGACCCGGCGACCCAGGAGCGGGTGGCGCGGGAGGTGTTCGGGATGATCCGGCCGGGGGAGCTGCTTTACCAGGTGGTGCCGGCGGACAGCGCCAGACGGTAGCCGTGCTTGACCGGTTTGGGGCCTCAAACTAGGTTTGGGTCCAGCGACGCGGGGTGGAGCAGCCTGGTAGCTCGTCGGGCTCATAACCCGAAGGTCGCGGGTTCAAATCCCGCCCCCGCTACTCGAGAGGCGGCCCTTGATCAGGAGCCGCCTCTTCGTATTTCGGAGCCTGGGCGTCAGGGCCGCGCGGCCTTGGCCGTCCTGATCATGCTGACGGCGTTCCTCGTCCCGCACAGCGCGGTGGGCTGCTAGCGTCGGCTCGATCGGCGTCCCGCCGGCAGGGGAGGCACGAGCTGCAGCGTGCGCGTGTCGTGCCCCTCCAGGTACACCGTTGTCAGGCCGCTTTGGCCCGCCCGGTACTTCCACTCTTCCCGGATCCCTTGGGGGGTCACCCACGCATCGACCACTTCAGGGGCGATCACGCTCGCAACGTCACAGGCGATCATCCCGACCTGCAGCCTGCGGCCTGGCTCGCGCGTGAGGGGGGGCAGGCCGACACCGTTCCAACGTGTCGGCATGTTGGCCAGGACGATCGTCGTGTCGCAGCCGTAGCGGCTCGTCAGAAGGCTCATCCACTGGTCGTAGGACGGCCGGCCGCCACGAAACGTCTGCTCGAAGTTCGGATGAACCGTCGCGCAACCTGCTCCGAGCAGTGCGCACAGTGCAACGGCACGGCCAACGGCGCGGATCATAGACCACCTCCTGCCTCGGTAAGGCATGCCTAGTCTAAACCTCAGGCGTCAGGGGGGCGTGAGGCGGCACGCACCCCTCGACAAACCGCGCCCCGCCTAGCGAAGTTGTTGTCCGGCAACACTCGCCAGAGTAGCTCAGGTGGTTAGAGCAGCGGAATCATAATCCGCGTGTCGGGGGTTCGAATCCCTCCTCTGGCATAACGACTTAGCTGCATCACCGTATCCCCACCGTGGGACAGACCGTGGGACGCGCCACGCAAAGATGGGAATCGTGCGCAGAAGTCAAGGTGGCGCGATGCCTATTCTTGTGCGCCATCGAGTCGTTATCGGGTGCAGTTTGGGTCGAGTTCGTCTGAATACTGTTACAATCGGCGGATGGCGCCTTCAATCCTCGTTAGAGATCGTATGCGCACTTGAATTTCTGATGGATGTTACGATCACGACGAAGCGCAACTGCTTGACGCGCAAGGCTCTGGCGCGGCCACAATGTCCGATCAAAGGAAATCAAACGGGACGCGCCGCAGCGGGCGCCAACTGCACCCGCTCGGCGAGGGGCCGCAGGTACTTCGGCGCAATGGCCTATCGGTCGTCGCCGACACGGCGTAAGATCGGGCGTGCCGTTCGCCATCGCCCACGGAACCAACTGGGAATCGATCGGCGCTGGCCTGGTCGTGGCTGGGCTGGCGGCCTTGGGACTACTGGTGCCCGGACCTTGGGATTTCTGGGTCGAGGTCGGTTGTCTATCTGCTGGCTCTCTAATCGTGGTCATCGGTTCGTTGAGTACTCCGCGGCGACCACTTGCACCTAGCGGTAATCAGGCTGCCATTGACGCTCTCGCGACCTTACGAGCTGAAGGCAGACGCCTGTACGATGGCCCCGACGTCGGGGCGCGACCTTGGGTCGCTGACTTGGAAGGCTGGAAGAGAAGAGTCTCGAAGCTGCTGACGTCCAAGCTCACCGGGGCGATGGCTACCCAATTCCTGAATCCGCCCCCGCTCCCTCCGGCAAGCCTGCCCGACCCGCAGGGACCACACCTTCGAGTGTTGGAGCAGCAGTTGGGTTACTTGTCCTCGATCATCGACCGCGACACAGCCCTGCCACCGATGCCCATTGAACCGGCGTTGCTGCCTCGGTCGTCGCCGACCGCCCCACCATCGTCCACGCACGCTGACCAAGTGACAGCGCCCGTCGCGGAAACCTCCAGACCCCAAGCACGGTCCACCCGTCCGACTTTCCGGCTCGACCGAAGAGACGGGGATTGGCTGTTGACCGTCGGGAACGACGGGCCCGTTGCCGTATTTCACGCCAATATCCGCGTCACGCGTGCGTCTCCATTTCCGGACGGGGTCGGGAAGAGCTTCCCGCTCTACTGGGAGAGAGCGCGTGCGCTTGAAGCCAAGATCGTGCCTGGCGCGGAGGACTCGTGTCGAATTGCCCGCGTCGATATGCCGGGGCAGGTGATCGGCGCCGTCGTCAATCTGGCGATGTATCGCTTCGACGAGCGGACAGAGCGCGTCTGGTCTTTCTGGAACACCGGCTGGCTCCCAGGTCAGACAGAGGAGGCGAGTGCGCACTTTGAGGTGGTCGTAACTGCGGAGCCTGAGATGGAAGATGACCCCGTGCGTCTTCGTTTCCGCCTTGGCCCGTGGTCGTTAGTGCAAGAGAGCTTCGATTCGGCGTGAGGGAATACTGACACTCCTTGACGACGCGCTCGGGAACCTGCGGGGTGCCCTGTCGCACTTCCAGGTCCACGGAAGCCATCTAGTACCTGATCTTTCCCTGCTCGCCTTCATCAACGACGTGGAGGAGAACGCGGACGCGGTTCAAGCCCTTGTCAAGTCGGTTACCCGACATCGGGCGTTCCCCAATGCGCGCGCGTGTCTTGAGGCCGCGCAGCACGCTCTTCTGCTCGCATCCGCTCCGGACTACGACGCTGCGGGCGCCAGGGCTTGGGTCTTCTATCTCCGACGCGACTTGCAGATGAACACGGCGACCGACAGGCTGATCGCTTCAGGGGCAACGGCGCAGCACACGCCCGAAGATTTGTACAGCCGGGCGCGAGACGAGATGGTGAGAACCTGGAACGAATACAGCTCAGGTAAGGGGATGTTGATCAGAGAGGCCGAGGCACAGATTGCCCGGCAATCGAGGAGACCGGACAATTGGGCGGGAGTGAACGTTCCCAAGGAGATTGAGATACGTCTCCGGAAAATGGGCGCGGCCTCAAGTCCTGACCCGGCTTGGCGAGAACCTGCCGAGCTGCTCCGCCTCGTCTACAGCGTCCTTTCGCGCGAGAGTCACCCTCATGCTACCCGATTGCAGCCGACGAAGATTCAGGGCGACAAGAACCGCCCGCTGAAAGTGGACTTCGAGCCTGCGGACCGAGAAGAGCAGGCCGCATCAGCTCTCGACCTTACCGCCGGTGCTGTGAACCTCGCGACATCCGCCGTCGCGCTGCGGCTGCGGATGGGCGGCAGACCCTAGCCTGGTCAGGAGCGGCCGGGCATGGGAACACCCGGGGGCAGTCGCTATGGCACGCGAGTTCTCCAAGGGGTCACCAATGGACATCACCCTGCAACAGATTGCCGCGGCTCTGGAAACGGCACAGGCGGTCGCGATACAGGCGGACCTCCAGTTCGAGACCTCCATCGAGTCCAACGACGCGTGGGATAGGGCCAACGCCGAATGGAACGTCGAGCTTGCGTATCTGCACCTAATCGTGCTCACAGAGGTCCTCGACCTGCCCTTGCTGCGCGAGGAGCTGACGTCCGCACGAAACGCCGCGAGGACCGCTGGCCTACTGGAGGAACTGGCCGACCCTGACGGAGCCGTCCACCTCAGACACCTCGCCACGCCTCGCCGTGTCAGGCGCGCGCTGCAGGCGACGTTTCTTACGGAGTCCTCGCAGACTGTCACCAAAGATCTGGAGGCGATCATCCGGGGATGCACATACGCCATCACAGACAGGACGGTGTTCCCAAGTGCACCGGATAGCGAAAACGTGGTTCACAGGCGAATCGAGGCTGTTCTACGCTGCGTGTTTCCAGACCTACTGCATAAGCCACGGTTGGCGAAGCCGATAAAGAACTTCGAGCCAGATACAGGCATCCCGTCTATCGAAACGCTGGTGGAGTACAAATTCATTTCGGCCCCTGATCAAGTAGATGCCGTCGCGGACCAACTACTTGCCGACACGCGAGGCTACACATCGAAGGAGTGGCACTCCTTCGTGTACGTCATTTACGAGACGCAACGTTTCAAACCCGAGTCGGAGTGGAGACAACTCCTGCGCGCCTGCGAGACTGCGGCCAATTCGTCTGTCATAGTGCTGACCGGCGAGCCCGCGCGGGGCTCGAGCCGGAGGCCCCGAGGGAGTTCACGCGCGTCGTAGCCACCTACCGAGGCACCGTGCGAGGACGCCGGGCCTGGTTACCGGCCCTGATTTGCCAGGTCTGCAGAGTGCGGTGCAGCTTATTCCACGGGTCATTCAGGCGAGGTGCAGAGTGCCAGCGGACGTTCGCAAGTATGAGGTCGCCTACAAAGGGCGACTGATCGGACTGAGCTTCATCTCGGCACACCCTTCGCACCCGAATGCCCTGGTCGGCACCATCGTTCCACTTGATCGAAAGGGTGAGTGGGACAAGAACACACTCGAAGTCAACTTCGACTCGCCCGTTCACGACATCGTCCCCGACACTTACACCGACAGGCAGCTCCTCGACCAGCTGCTCGCGCTCGCACACATTGAACCGGAAAAGGTCACCGTTCACCCGGTGCCCCTGGCAAGCCGGATGTCGAGGCCGAGCCCTTAGCTTGCCGTCATCTGGCCGCTCCACGATGGAGAAGATCCTGGTGTGCCCGAGTTGTGCCCACACCATCGTCAACCACCGTCAAACACGAGGGGGTCCACCCTGCGGCAGACCCCCGTAACCCTCGTGTACGCAGCACCTTCGACCAACATCGTCGAACATCCCGAGCAGCCTCAGCCGAGTTAGAAGTCCGTTACTCTACGGTCGGGGGACAACCGGGGACTAGCCAGCGCAAGAAGCCGCCGGTCCCACGCTCCGTCCCACGGTTGGCGAGGCGGGCGGTCACACCCTAGGCGTCGCGCGGGTCTTAAGCTTAGGCCAACGGACGGCGCATCCGTTCCCGCGGTCCCGGCGCATGCGCGGAAGGGGGTGTGCGCCGCCCAGGGCTACGCCCGAGCAACCCTACACACGTCCCGGTGGCTACTCGGCCCGCGTCACCCGTAGGCTGCTCCGGAAGGCGATTCGGATCGCCCTCACGCCCGCCTAACGCTTCCAGGCTACCGTGTGCATCGTAGGGGTGCCTGGTGGGCAGGTCGCCCGCCGGTGCGCCGCATTTGGTTAGCCAGCATAGGGAAGGGGGACCAGTGACTCTCGCAGACTTTACTAACCGAGCTGACGAGGTTCTCGCGCTCGGTGAGCGGGCTCGGGCCACGGAAGGAAAGACTTCGTGGGGCGGGACTCACGTCGACCCTGGTCTTTTCGGCGAATTCCGAGCAAGCGCTCTGGCACTCATTCGCGACGTTTTCGGTGAGAAGCACCCGCTATTCAGGGATGCCGACAAGGCGCTTGAGAATGCTATCGGCTTGTCGGTCAATCAGGGTCTGGGCGTTGTGCGCGCCGCGCGCACAACGATCGCGAAAGGCTGGCTTACGACGACGACCGGCATTGTGTCGGCCGCCATCTTCGCGGACTTCCTTGAGATGGCGCAACACCTTTTCGAACAAGGGTACAAGGACCCGGCAGCCGTCCTGGTTGGTGGGGTCCTCGAAGAGCGCCTACGTCAGCTCTGCGACAAGAATTCGATCCCGCTCGTGGCTGGAACGAGCCCGAAGAAGGCCGACGCGATGAACAGCGAACTCGCCGCGGCCGCCGCTTACAGCAAACTCGACCAGAAGATGGTCACTGGGTGGCTTGATCTTCGCAACAAGGCGGCACACGGTAGGTACGGCGAGTACACCGCCGAACAGGTGGATCTGATGCTGCGAGGCGTGGGGGACTTCGTCGCCAGAAACCCGCTCTAGGAGGCGTGCTGGCCGACTGCCGTTCATGCTGCCGGAGTTGTCTGGTTGGCGCCCGAGTCGCGCGCCGCTGAGGGGCGTTTCGTTCGCCGCTATGAGAGGGGCAATCGCCAATGAACCTGCTTGGGTTCTTCGCTAGTACCATCGGCTCTCTGGCGTGGCCTGCGGCCGTATTCGGTCTTGTGCTCATGCTCCGCAAGCCTATCCGTGACCTCATTCCAGCACTGCAGAAGTTGAAGTACAAGGAGCTAGAGCTGGACTTCGATCGCGACGTGGCAGAAATCCGTGCCGAAGTCGATCAGGAGTTGCCCCCAGGCTCACAGTCGGCTCTGCCAGCCCCTGATACCTCCATAGTCGCGAAGCTCGCACAAGTCTCTCCGCGGGCGGCAGTTCAGGAAGCGTGGCGCGAGGTTGAACAAGCGGCTCTAGATGCTGCACGCCAGCTCGGCGGGGACCGCTTTCGAAACAAGTCCCTGACGTTCGAGGCCATCCGGCTGCTTGAGCGGGCCGAGCGGGTAGATCGCGGCGTCATCAGCCTGCTCCGCGACCTCCGCGGCCTCCGCAATCAGGCAGTCCACGCGCCCGAGTTCGCTCTAAGCAATTCCGCGGCTCTAGAGTACGCTGCGTCCGCGGCGGTCGTCACTCGGTACCTCCGTAGCCTAGCTGATGGCTCGTAGCCCGCGCCTGCAGCGGCTGGCGCACAGCCTCACTAGACCGTGGGGCCAACGATGGGACGACGGCTTGGGACGACTCGGAACGCGTCGAACCAACTCGGGATAACTTGTATGGGATCGTGGTCAAGCCGTGCGGAGAAATACCGAGGAGGGCTGACCGGGCCTGAGCCCAGCACGCAATCATAATCCGCGTGTCGGGGGTTCGAATCCCTCCTCTGGCATTGGACCACGGCGCCAGCCACGCCGACGCTTGCCGCTCCCCCGTTGCTCGCATCGTCCACGCCAAGTCGACGGATTCCTGGCCTCTCTAACGCCCGATCGACGCCCCGCGTATACATTGCCCCAACCTCCGCAGACGGGACGGCATGGGACGCGAGAAGGCCGCTAGACATGATACGCTCGCCGCAGCCATCAGAGAGGCGCGTAGCGAGCTGAAGGCGACGTGGGCAGAAGCCCGGGAGGATGTACGACGATTCTACGCGTCGGACGGCACGGCCGAGCTGGAGGACGCGATCAATGCCTGCCTGCGGAGCCAAAGGAAGCTCGTCGCAGCGGGCGAGCGGCTGAAGGAGCGCCTGGTGCGGCATCGCAGGGCCCGTTCCTGACGCAACTTGGACTCATGCAAGCGTGCCTTCACTGGGGGACGGAGGTTCTCATCCCTGCTGCCGCGGCGGCTCGCCGCGGTCCACCACCCACCGGAGCAGCTGCTCTTCGCTGCGTTTGAGGGCCTGCTCGCTGTGCCGAAGCGCCAGGTCGGCGCCCTGCCGCGCCAGCAGCTCTCGGCGGACAGCTACCAGAGAGAGCAGGGCGACGAGGCCTGCGGCCGCCGTGCCCAGCATGATCAAGTCCCTCAGACGTTGCTCCGTCGCCTCCAGCGACGCGAGGCCCAACCCCAGGCGCCATCGCTGCCGTATCTCGATGTCGGCCACGGCGTGCCGGATACTGTCCATCGTTTCCTTGCCCCGGCCGGTCTGAACGAGCGCCGCGGCGGGTCGCAACCCGCCTTCGCGGCGTGTCCGGGTCACGAGCGCGATGAACTGGAGTTTCTCGGCGACCAGGGTATCCAACCGCCCGGCGTAGCTCAGCAGCAGCCGATCGTCCTGGGGGAGCAGGCGATGGAGTTGAGCCAGAGCACCGGGCAACGCCCGCCGGGCCGCGTCATAGGGCTCGAGGAAGGTGGCGCCGCCCGTGATCACGAACCCTCGTGACGACGTCTCGGCGTCGGTCACCCCGCCGAGGATAGCATCGATGGTGCCAAGCAGCTCGACCGTCCGCGAAACCTCGCGCGTGTTGTCACGAGCCTCCGCGGCACTCTGGAGCGACAGCCATCCGAGCAGCACCAGGATCATGAACGCCACGCCGAAGCCGAGCGTCAGCTCCGTGCCGACGCGCCCGAAGCCGGGAGCGTCACTGGCCCTGGATGCCGACCGACTCATTGGCGCACGCCTCCTGGGGACGGGACAGGCCCGGTCCTGCATGCTTCGGTCCCGCACCAAACAGTATACATCCGGCGATAGCCGCGAGGAGGAGGCTTCGTGGAAGCAGAGCCCCCCTTGACGCCTGCTTGACGACTGGCGCCAATAGTGCGGGCGAACTCGATGGAGGTCAGCATGAAAAGCCGCGTTGCCATCGCCCTTTCGGGGTTCGCACTCCTGGTCGCCGGTTGCGCCAGGAAGGACGCCACCAGCCCGCAGACGCAGACGCCGAAGCAGGCGGGCGTCCGGATCGTCAACGCCTACGGCCAGCCGGTGGACGTGCTCGTGGACGGCGTGCTCGCCGTCGCTGCCGTGGCACCGGGCAGCCTCGACACCGTGCAGCAGAGCGCGGGGAGTCACACGGTCACGCTGCGCGCAGCGGGCGTGACGTCCCCCGGGCTGCAGGTGACGACCGCCACCGGCTCGGTGGCCACGATCGCTGCCGTGCGCTGGGGCGCAGCGCTCGCCGCCTCGACTCTCGACGACACCAATGCGGTGGTGCCGTCCGGCGCCACGAAGGTGCGCGTGCTGCACCTCGCCCCCAACGCTGGCGAGATCCAGGTGGCGCGGACGCAGCCGGACTGGAGCACGCCCATCGAGTGGCAGTTCCCGTTCCTGTACGACAGCGTGCTCGCCGACCCGCTCGCGCATCCGTTCTTCCAGAGCACCGTCGGGACGTGGGAGGTGCGGGCCTGGCTCAAGCCGTCCGAGGTACCGCTGGGCTGGGACGGTACGACGGCGCGCGTCTCGTTCAGCCTCACGAGCGGCGAGAAGCGGACGGTGCTGGTGCTCGACAAGCCCGGAGGCGGCATCGAGCTGAGCGTGATAGACTAGGGCGGTGCTCAGGCTCCTGGTCTTCGCGGCCGTGACGCTCGTCCTGGCCTGCTTCTCCCGCGGGCCGCTCCAGTTGCCGCGGTCCCACGGCTTCCCGCGCTTCTTCGCGTGGGAATGCATGCTCGCGCTGCTGCTGCTGAATTTCGTCAGCCTGCAGCAGTGGTTCGCCGATCCGCTCTCCGTGCACCAGATCATCTCGTGGATCCTGCTGGGCGCGTCCATCGTCCTGGTCGTGCCGGGCGGCCTCCAACTGCTCCGCCAGGGGAAGCCGAGCGCCGAGCGGCCCCACGACCCATCGCTGTTCGAATTCGAGCATACGACGCAGCTGGTGACCACGGGCGTGTACCGCTACATCCGGCATCCGCTCTACGGCTCGCTGCTGGTGCTCACCTGGGGCGTCTTCTTCAAGCGGCCGGGCGCTCTCGCGCTCGTGCTGGCCCTGGCCGCGAGCAGCCTCCTCGTCGCCACCGCGAAGGCCGAGGAAGGGGAGAACCTGCGCTATTTCGGCGGGGAGTACCGGGCCTACCTGCAGGCGACCAGGATGTTCATCCCGCATCTGTTCTGAGCCGGCCCGCCGAAGGGGGTATCGGCACGAAAAATGCCAATCGAGAGGGTGTGAACGCCGACCGCTTGAGCTAGGCGCCGCCCCGATGGCGCCCGGCCAGGCTCCCCACAAGTGGGTGATCGCCGGAACGGTGCTGACGGGCACCTTCATGGCGGTGCTGGACTCGAGCGTGGTCAACGTCGCGCTGCCGCACATGAGCGGCACCCTCGGCGCGACGCTCCAGGAGATCACCTGGGTCGCGACCGGCTACCTCCTCGCCAACGTCCTCATCATGCCGGTCATCGCGCTGATCTCGGCGCGCTTCGGCCGCAAGCGCTTCTACATGGTGAGCGTCTTCGCCTTCACCCTCGCCTCGATGGCGTGCGGCCTGGCGCGGAGCCTCCCGGCGATGGTGATCTTCCGCGCGATCCAGGGCCTGGGCGGCGGCGCGATGATCACGGTGGCGCAGGCCATCCTCCGCGAGACCTTCCCCGTGGAGGAGCAGGGCCTAGCGATGGGCATCTACGGCGTGGGCATCGTGGTCGCGCCGGCCGTCGGCCCCACGCTCGGGGGCTGGCTGACGGACCAGTACTCCTGGCCGTGGATCTTCTACGTCAACGTGCCGATCGGCATCGTCAACCTGCTGCTGGTCCAGCGGTACATCTTCGACCCGCCCTACTTCGTGCGGCACAAGAATCGGGTCGACTGGAGCGGGCTGGGGCTGATGGCCGTGGGGCTCGGCGCGCTGCAGCTGATGCTGGAGAAGGGGCAGGAGAAGGAGTGGTTCTCCTCCACGCTGATCTGCTGGCTGGCGGCCTTCGCGGTCGTCGGCCTCGTGTCGTTCGTCTGGCGCGAGCTGACGACGGACCGGCCGGCGGTGGAGCTCAAGATTCTCAGGAACGTCCCGTTCGCCTCCGGCACGCTGCTGGGCGCCGTGCTCGGGATGGGGATGTTCGGGACCCTGTTCCTCTTGCCGATGTTCCTCCAGAACCTCCTGGGCTTTCCCGCGATGACGTCCGGCGTCGCGATGATCCCGCGGAGCATCGCCTCCGCTGTGGTCGGGCCGATCGGAGGGCGCTTCTACAACAAGATAGGGCCGCGCGTGCTCGTCGCGGTCGGCCTGGTGTTGAACGCGTACGGTTTCTGGCAGTTCTCGCATCTCACCACCCAGGTGGGTGTCTGGGACCTGTTCTGGCCGCAGATCTGGCAGGGGGCTGGGATGGGGCTGCTGTTCGTCGCCATCGCCACCGCCGCGCTGGCCACGATCCCAAGGCCCACGATGACCGCAGCCACGGGGCTCTACAACGTGGTGCGCCAGGTCAGCGCCAGCGTGGGCATCGCGATCGCCGCCAACCAGGTGGACGCGGGGACGCATCGCTATCACGACCTGCTCGCCGAGGGCGTGAACATGTACTCGGAGGGGACCCGGACGACGCTGCAGCGCCTGACCGGGGCGATGATGCAGGTGGGCGGCGATTCGCTGACCGCGGCGCAGCGCGGGCTGGCGATCATGAACGGCCGCATCACCCGCCAGGCGGTCGTGCTCTCCTACAACCACCTCTTCCAGCTGGCGGCGATGCTGTTCGTGGTCGCGCTGCCGCTGACACTGCTGCTGAAGGGCACGCCCAGAGTGCGCGGCGCCCCGCCCGCGATGGCGCCGCCCGCGCCGCCGCGGCCGATGCCGCGCCCACGCACCGAGCCGGTGAGCGTCCCGGCACTCGCCGAGGTCGAGGAGCTGGTGGGGGCGGGAAGCCACTAGCGCCGGTCCAGCGGACCGGCCGGTGGGCTTGTCGGCGAGCGGGATGCGCGCTAATCAAGGACCGTCCCCGTCGAGAGGTGATCGGATGGTCCGCATCGGGATTCGTGGGTTGGGGCTGCTCGCCGCCGCCGCTCTCGCGGCCTGCGCCCAGCCAAAGCCGTCGGGGCCGGCGCCGGCCTCCTCGCTCGAAGCGGCTCGGCAGGGCGCAGCGGCCGTCCTCGCCCACGGCGCCGCGGCGTGGAACCGCGGGGACCTCGCGGGCTTCATGTCGGACTACACCGCGGACGCCTCCTTCGTCACGCCGCGGCAGGTGGTCCACGGCCGCGCGGAGATCCAGTCCCGCTACGCGCCGCGATTCGCGGCGGGGGGCGTGCGCGATTCGCTCTCGTTCCAGGATCTCGAGGTGGACCTGCTCGCGCCGGACGCACTGAACGCGATCGCGTACTACGTCCTCGAGCGCGGCGACTCGGTCGTCGCCCGCGGGCCGACCTCGCTCGTGATGCGCCGCATCGGCGGCCGCTGGTACATCGCGCACGACCACTCGAGCTAGGCGCGACCTGGCGCGCGAAGGCTCCGTGGCACCTATGGTGATGGCGCCCGCGGCCGAACGGATCCTGCTCTACGACGGTCTCTGCCCGCTCTGCAACGGGGCGGTCCGGTTCGTCCTGCGCCGCGACCGGCGGGGCGCCGTGCGCTTCGCCCCGCTCCAGGGTGAGACCGCACGCGCGATCCTCGGTCGCCATCCGGCGCTCGAGGGCGTGGACGCCCTGGTGCTGGTCGAGGTGGGGCAGGGAAGCGGAATGGAAAAGGTGTTCGTCCGTTCGGAGGCGGTCCTGCGCGTCGCAAGCGCACTCGGTCTGCCCTGGCGCGCGGCGAGCGCCGCCCGCGCCATCCCGCGCGTCCTGCGCGACGCCGCATACGACCTGCTCGCGCGCACGCGCCACCGCGCCTTCGGCCGCAACGCCGCCTGCCCCGCGCCCGATGCCGCGGTCGCGGCGAGGTTCCTGCCGTAGCGGCGCTCCGCGCCTACTGCCGGCCCGGCGATTCGCTCGTCTTGGAGGCGATCCAGTAGAGGATGATCAGGCAGGGCACCACATACGGGAAGATGCCGTACAGCGTGTCGCTCGCCGAGTGCGAGTGCCGGTCCACCGCAAGGAACACCTGCACGCAGAAGACCGCGGCGAGCACCACGAGCAGCCCGGCCTCCACCGAAACCGGCAGGTAGATCCAACCCCAGGGCTTGAACCATCGCCGAGCCATGTCGTCTCCCCGCTGGAATTCCGTTGCGCCGGCCATACTTTACTATACAAAGTACTTTGTACTAGCGCAATGGGATGCGGGTGGCGCAGAAGAAGCCGTCGGCGTGGCGCGGGGGGAAGACCGAGCCGGCGCTGCTCGACCAGCCGCCGGCGAAGCCGTCGGGGGTGATCTGCCGGACGTAGCCGGTGGTGTGTCCGGCGTCGAAGGCCTGGGGGCCGCGTGCGTTGGACTCGTTGCCGAAGCGGACGATCACGGTCGGCTTCCCGTCGGCCGCGCGCTGCTCGTACACGGCGACGCCCGGCGCGTCGGGCGCGGTCGCCGCGAGGTCGCCGAGCCGCTCGGCGCCCACCGTCTCGAGCGCGATCGTGGCGGTGCCGCGCAGCGGCTGCGTCGCCCGCTCGACCGCCCGGAGCGCGCTGTCCTGGGGCACGAGCGACAGCCGGCCCGTGACCGATCGGCCCGCCTTGCTTCCGGTGGTGGCCACCATCGTGAAGACGAAGTCTCCTCGCATCAGCGCCGTGGACGCGCTGGAGGGGAGGGGCGTCTCGACCGGCCGGCACGGGGCGTCGGGGCTGGGGTTCGCCCGGGGATGGCCGCACGCGCCGACGGCCGCGACAGCGGCTGCGAACGCCGCGCCCGCGAACGGCCTGGACCAGGCTCCCCGAGCCGCTTCCCGCATCGCGGTGCCCGTTACTGGCGCTTGCGCACCAGAGTGATCCGGCCCGACGGGTCTATGCCGTACAACGGCCCGTGGTGGATGTCGTCGCCCAGGAACACGCGCCCGGCTCCTTCAGCGGGAGGTGCCTGGAAGGCGTGGCTGTAGGAGTCGGCCGCCGCGTAGTTCACCGTGTAGCCGAGGTCCTGCAGCGATGCCACGGTCACCTTGCTCAGGGCGGGATTTGACGGGAGGAAACCCACCATCAACTCGTTTCCGAACACGGTCGTCCGCCAGTGGCCGTTGACGGTACCCGGCCCGCACGTGGGATAGGTGTACGGGGAGTTGGCGCAGTTCTCGACCGGAACGACGTGGCCGCTGGGGACACCCTGCCCGGAGCCGGTGTAGCTCGTGCCGCCCACCGAGTCGAATTGTGCGGCCGCGTTCTGCGTCCCGCCGAGACACGAGAAGTAGGTGTCCAGCAGGGTGCCCGGCGGGGCCGATCGCAGCTGGAGGCAGTTGACGGTGGGGAAGCCTGATCCGGACAGTGACCACAGCGT
>Ga0187849_1000756_pt1 | contig 40500 bp, 32 predicted proteins | sample June2016WEW_4_10_2_FD_132412 | JGI IMG/M metagenome (GOLD analysis project Ga0187849, IMG submission 132412) | Peatland microbial communities from SPRUCE experiment site at the Marcell Experimental Forest, Minnesota, USA - June2016WEW_4_100 | ecosystem: Environmental > Terrestrial > Soil >... | reverse complement strand
CTAGTACGCCTCCGCGCAACCCCTCGATTTCCTTGCCAGGACGAAAAATCCCTCCTTTCCGAATCGGAAACTCTAGTCTCTTATCCAGAGTTTCCGGGTGGAGACTACTTAATCAGAACAAATCGGCAAGATTTCGCCGCCGCCTGTCTTTCCAGCGCCCACGGTGATATGCGTAACTTGCGAGTATAGGTACGGCAATTGTGCCTTCGCAAAAGACCATCTGTTGATTTCCGGAGTCGACCTTACCCCAGGACCTCGCTTCCTTCAAAGTTGAGCTGGAACATGCCCCATCTCTTGAATCGGCAACAGTGATCTGAACGGCGTACTTGTGCATCGGAACATTCTTTCCCTGTACTTCCGCGCAGATAACGACGTCCTGTATGAAATTCTTCGGTACACCGCCGCCAATGATCAAAAGACCGGTGTCGCCAGTATTGATTTTTATTTCGGTCAACTCCCTGAAATCTTTGACGCTGTCAATTGACACATGACTTTCAGGTCTTTCTGCCTGGTGCTTCACCAGGCCAAAACCGGCGCTGGAGTCGGAAAAAGCCGGGCAAAAGATCGGCACTTTATTTTCGTAGGCGCACTGAACCAGCGAATTTTTCTTTTTTGCATTCGAAACCAGATGTTTGCCCATTTCTTTAATGAATTCACGCGATGAATAAGCGCCCGGAGGAAGCCGGTCTGCAATTTCTTTTACTGCGCTGTCACACTCCTGGAGCTGCAGTTCATCTATAAATGTATCGTATATACGATCGACGTACGCATCCCTTAAAACGGCATCATCTATTTCCGTACTGCCCCTGTAATGCCTGAAGCCAATGGCCTCAAAAAAATCCATATCTACGATGCTCGCCCCGGTCGCCACAACGACATCGACCATGTTAAAGCGAATCATGTCGCTGTAAACGGCCATGCACCCTGCGGCGCCGGTGCTGCCGGCAAGGGACAACACAACCGCGCATGACTCATCACTTATCATACGGTCAAAAATCATGGATGCGGCAGCAAGCTCTCTGGCGCTAAAGGACATCCTGCTCATGGATTCGATCAGCCCGACAGGATTGAAACCAGTTATATCGATATGTTCTATAGGTTCAGTCAAAAGATCTTTTTTCATCATCAGATGTAAAATACTCCTTCTACGTTTAGGTCTGTCTCTTTTAATCCTGCTAATCCCATCAAAGTTTTTAGTCCATCCCTCCGCCCAGCAGGCTTATCCCGAATTCCATCAAGGCCGGCACATTACAATATATCACGATCCAAATCCACCTTTTCCGCTCGACGGTCTTTCATGGGTTTTAGCCTTTTTTTTAATCCTACTAAGACAGACTATAAATAAGGTAATTAACACAAAGAAACCTATAAAAAGCCGCTACGTGCAAATTAGTACGCTACGCGGCGCAACCCGCGCCGGCCCACATTGGATTCTCGACGCCCCGCGAGGCGGGGCCGGCAGCGGGCGGCCTGTTAATCCTGTCAAAGTTTTTGGTCTTTCTCCCCGCCCAACAGGCTGGGCGATTCCGGGTCATGCCTGGCGTAATTGGCTTTCGCGCGCTCAAGACTCGATGTCGCATAGCAGTAGCTGCAACCGAAAAGACAGGTATCGTACATTCCTATATCCCTGCTTACGGCACACCCGCATTCTTTTCTCTGGCACGGATCCTTGGGAGCTCTTATCGGGATTGCAAAGAGCTTCGAAATCAGATCCGCATCTATGCACTTTGACGGATTTATGCCAAACGCAGACAAATCCTGCTCTGAGGCGCAGGAGAATATTTCCATTGCGTTTTCGCGGGCGGCCTTCGAAATTGCGCTCAAAAGTCCCCTAACCGGCATGCTGCCAAAATCGACAGGCTCGGCGCTGCCCTGCGCCCCAGCCTCCATTCGGGCGCGCACTTTTCGGTATGGTTTGACGAAGCTGATTACGCACCGGCCTGTAGCCCCTTTCAGCTCTTGAGCCACCAGCCGGAAATTACTTTCATGAAACCCGGTCCCACAGAAGCTGCTCAAAACTATAGGGTCGTAGCGCCAGATGACCCTTTGCGGCCCAACTCGCGCTGAAAGCTCCTGAAAAGTCCTTATGGACTGCCTCAGCGGCGGCGACCCTGGATCTATCCGGTCCGGGTAGCCGATCAGAGTGAAAAGAAAGTAGTACCGGCAGCCCATGTCGTCGAGTTCGTCCAGGTATCTCATCAGCGGGCGCGGATTACGGCTCCAGAATACAAAAGCGTCAACTTCCGCTGCGGAAAGGGTGACCCTCGAGACCTGATTCAGGTTGAACGGATTGGGCACAAGGCACCAACCTCGGCGTACCCGGTTCAAAAACCATTTCGAATAAAAGGCCGGAATGTCAGTCCGGCGGCTTGCGCTTACGATCATTTTTCTCGTTTTATAGACCGATATAATACCTTGCAAGAAAAAAAATGCGCCTGCCATGATAAGAGCGGCGACCGTGCGCGCAGCCATGCAGAGAAGCAGGACTGAGGACTGAGGACTGAGGGCTGAGCAAAAGCGGCGACCGTGCGCGCAGCCATGCAGAACGCACAGACATTAAACGTGGTGCGGTTGGAGGCAAGCAAAATGTTAAGCGCATCAGAAAGTTAAGTTACAGTGGTGTAAAGGTCTCGCTTCGCGGGACTTCGCCCTGCTTCACTTTGTGAAGTGGGCTTGCCCGGCCTCCCTTAGCGACATGTGAGCGCGTAGCGCGAAGGCCGACCGCAAAATAGGTCTATCGTACGCTATGGGCGTAAGCGGGAGGCCTTATTTACCATATCATGCTTTATCACGATATTGACTTCGCTGCTGAAGGCCTTAAATCCATTTTGTGTGCCTGCTCACCTCACGGCGGGGGCGGTGGGACCGCCAGCCGGCTTGCCCGAGGCCTACGGCTTCGGGCGACTTCTCCTGTGATTTTCCGCCGGGGCGGGCGGCGAAGACTATATTTAGGGACGCGTGGCGCTAAGTCCTCACGTCCAGGGAGATCCCAATGAAAACCGATCTGAAGAAACCCCCCGCGATGCGAAAATTCACAAAAGCCATTCATGCCGGAGGCCTTGAACACAGCATATATGGAGAAGTATCCGTCCCTATATTTCAAACCGCGACGTTTGCTTTCCCGAGCGCGGCCGACGGGGCCGCCCGATTTTCCGGAAAGCAGTCCGGATACATATACAGCAGGCTAGGTAATCCGACTGTAAATGCTCTTGAGGAAAGCCTGGCAACATTGGAAGGCGGTTTCGCGGGAGTAGCGACCGCCACTGGAATGGCTGCTGTAAGTTCGGTTTACATATCCTTTCTGAGGCTGGGAGATCATGTCGTTGCCACCAACTGCCTTTACGGTCCATCGCGTGTGATTCTTGAAGACGAGCTTACCCGGTATGGGGTGGAAACCACGTTTGTGGACAGCTCGGAGCTGCTGAACATCGAGAAAGCCATACGCCCGGCGACAAGAATGATTTTCGTGGAATCGCCCATGAATCCAAGCATGAAAATCACCGACCTGGCCGGGGCGGCGGCGATCGCGAAAAAACACGGGGTTCTTCTGGCTGTAGATAATACTTTCGCAAGCCCATACCTCCAGCGGCCGATTGAGTTTGGCGCCGATATCGTTATTAACAGCCTGACCAAGTTCATAAACGGCCATAGCGACGTGATCGGAGGGATGGTCGTAACAAAAGCCGAAAAACATTACAATCGCGTCAAGAAGATCGTCAGCCTTTTCGGTGCAACGATGGACCCCCACCAGGCATGGCTCATCCTGCGGGGGTTGCGCACTCTGCCCCTCAGGGTCGAAAAGGCGCAGGAAAACGCCATTAAGCTGGCCGAGTTTCTCAAATCTCATCCCAAGGTGATCTGGGTAAGCTATCCCGGTCTTCCGGACCACCCACAGCATGAGACAGCAAAACGCCAGATGGACGGTTTTGGCTCGATGATTTCATTTGGAGTACGAGACGGACTTCAGGGCGGAATAACCTTAATGAACAGCGTGCGGCTGATTACGCTGGCGGTATCGCTGGGCGGGGTCGAATCGCTCATAGAGCACCCCGCCTCGATGACGCATGCTTCCGTTGGGCGGGAAGAAAGGCAGGAGGCAGGAATTGTCGACGAGCTTGTTCGTCTTTCCGTCGGTTGCGAAGATTTCGAAGACCTGCGCGAGGACCTCGACCAGGCGTTAAACCTGATCGGCGACCACAAAATAATACCGGCAGGCTTGCACGCTGAGACTGCGGAGATCCTAGATGCCGGCTGCTAAACGGAGATCGGAGATCAGATGTAAGATGCCGGAAGTTCCGTCTTCCGTCCTCCGTCCTCCGCCTTCTATCGGTTATCAGCCCATATGCTCTATTATCGCCTGTGCGAACCCGGAACATTTCACCTCTTTTGCACGCCTCATCTGCCGGGCAAGGTCATAAGTGACAATTTTGTCCCTGATTGTCCGCTCGATGGCTTCCTTTATGAGGACTGCCGCTTCTGTCCACCCCATGTGCTCAAGCATCATAACCCCCGAGAGGATCAACGATCCAGGGTTTACTTTGTCCAGACCGGCGTACTTGGGGGCCGTCCCGTGCGTGGCCTCGAAGACAGCGGCATTGTCCCCGATGTTTGCGCCGGGCGCCATGCCCAATCCGCCGACCTGAGCCGCGAGTGCGTCGGAGAGGTAGTCTCCGTTCAGATTGGACGTTGCAATTACGCTGTATTCCTCAGGTCTTAGCAGGACCTGCTGGAACATTGAATCGGTAATTCGCTCATTAATTAAAACTTTGCCTTCGGGGGTCCTTCCGCCGAACTTTAGCCGGACATCGGCTTCGGTGACAGTCCGGTCCCCGAATTCTTCCTGCGCCAGTTCGTAGCCCCATTTGCGGAAAGCGCCTTCGGTGAACTTCATGATATTTCCCTTATGGACCAGGGTGACAGAAGGAAGTCCCCGTTCGATTGCATAGGCTATGGAGCGCCGCACAAGCCTCTTGGTCCCCGCCGGACTCATCGACTTTATCCCGATACCGGAGCCGGCAGGCAGTGAGACCCTAAAATTTTCCTTCAGAAATCGCGCAAGCTTGTTTGCCTCTTCAGATCCCGATTCCCATTCGAATCCAGCGTAAACGTCCTCAGTGTTTTCCCTGAAGACGGTCATGTTGACTTTTTCAGGATGGCGAACGGGTGAGGGAAGGCCAGGGAAATACTTTATCGGGCGAATGCACGCATAGAGATCCAGGTACTGCCTGAGCGTTACGTTGAGACTCCTTATGCCGGTCCCGACCGACGTGGTGAGAGGGCCTTTTAGGGCAACCATGCTTTTCCTGATCAGATCGATTGTCTTTTCCGGCAACGGGATGCCGGTTCGCTCAACGGCCTTTCCGCCCGCGAGAAGTTCGAACCAATGAATCTTTCTTTTCCCGGAATAGGCTTTTAGAACGGCCGCATCGAATACCGGCCCGGCAGCCGCCCAGATGTCAGGTCCTGTTCCGTCGCCTTCGATAAAACCGACGTTCGGATTTGATGGAACATCAATTCTTCCCTGGGCGTCCAGGGTGATCCATTCGCCTGTGAATCCAGTATCCTCCATAGACGCTCCCTTTCACTTTTGGAAAGCCAAAAGCACCCACTCTCCTGCCGTTTTCGCACCAGCCGGCCTAAGGCCTCTTTTTTCATATTCGGCCCCCACCTCATCGGCCTGTTCGATCAGAATCCCACTCAGTGCGAGCAGCCCTCCACCGCGCACTTTAGAGGCGATCGTTTCCGACATCCTGATAAGAGGCTTAGACTCAATGTTGGAAATTACGACGTCGAACGAGCCGCTCACCCCTTCGGGGGTTGCACACAACAGACGGATTTTTTCAGACAGCCCGTTCAGCAAAATGTTTTCTTTGGCCACTTTGACGGCTTCGGGGTCATTGTCGATTCCAACGACCTCTTCGAACCCGAGCAGGGCCGCGCCGATTGCGAGTATCCCCGATCCGGTCCCAAGGTCAAGGAGCGACATCCCAGATGAGCCCAGGTCCAATTCCCGGCAACTTTCCAGCCATTCCAGACAGAGCCGAGTGCTCTCATGGTGGCCGGTTCCGAAAGCACGCCCCGGATCGATTCGAATGATCAGGCGCTCAGGATCGCAATGTACCGCCTCCCAGGTAGGCGAGACGAGAAATCGCCTCCCCACCTGTAAAGGCTTGAAATGCTCTTTCCATGTCCGCGACCAGTCTTCGTCGGGTATCTCGGAGACGGCAAGCCCGATCACACCCTCGTCAGGCAGAGCCGGAGCGGAATCGACAATCTGCCGCAGGCGCTCCTTCTCGTCGGCGAACCGGGCGGAATCCAGATAGATGCGGATGCCGCCCGAAATGTATTCCACACTCACTCCGAAAGCTTCGGCAAACTCCACAGCAAGGATGTCGACCGTTTCAGGCCCGCACGTTACATCAATTCGAGTCCAGATCTTCGTCAATACTTCCCCGATTATGCGCGAGACGCGACCGCTATGCACTTCACTTCGACCATAACGCCCCTGGGCAGCCCCTTTACCTCAACAACCGCCCTCGCAGGCTTGTGGGCCGAAAAATACTCTTCATATACCTTGTTGAAAGCCACAAACTGCGCAATATCGGTTATAAAAACATCCACCGCAACAACTTTGTCCAGTCCGGCCCCCGAGGCGATCAGAACCTGCTTGAGGTTCTCCAGTGACCGCCGGGCCTGGTCGGAGAAGCCGCCGCTTGCAATTTCCCCCGTTTCAGGGTCTATCGGGATCTGGCCGCTCACGAAAACAAAACCATTGGCGCGGATCGCCTGCGAATAAGGCCCAATCGCGGCAGGGGCCTTCACGGTTTGTATCGCCTCCAAACTCATCGTCTCCTCCTTTTGCACTCCGGAAATGGTCTTTTGCCGGCAACTTAAAGTAATGCCGCTTCTTATTCAAATAAATAGCTATCACGCGAGGCCGAGGCTTAACATTTTTGCCCATACCGCCGGAATGACGTCATCCCGGACCCTATCCGGGGCGGGTTGACACCGGCCCTTCCCATATGCAAGCGGGAACAGACAGGCTTTAGACGCGATTTAGTTGTATGTTCATAATTGTGCATTATAATTAAGAAAATGGCTGAAAAGGGGAAGAATATGTTGAAAACTGGAGAGAAAATTCCCCCTCGACGACGGAGGGGGCCCGCAGAAATGAAGAGCAGACGCGAAGGACCCTCGCAGGAATCGCAGGCCTCCGGAGGGGTAATCGAAGCTCAAGATGGGCGTATCAGACGGGAAGAGCCCGGAATGCCCGTCACTCGCTCAAATATCGTGGCCACTATCAGTAGCCAAACGGGTCACGACTTTTCCGCATACGAAAAAAGCACCCTTATCCGGGGCATTCTGAGGCGGATGAAGGTGACTCGATTGCTAAGCCGGCAGAAGTAACTCAACTATCTCCATTTTCTGACATTGCAATCTTACCGACTCCTTTCGCCGACCTCGGTATTTTGATAACCTTTCACTGACAGAGACATACATTGCGGCAAGGGCAATGGAAGAAGCTTTTGCTCGTTTACTGCAAAAAGGAAACAGCCTTGCAATCGTGGACAAAATGATACAATTTGGCAACTCGTCAAAGGTAGTGGGACTTGAAGACAAATATCGACTCGATGAGAAGTACTTTTTCAAAAGAGGTGACTTATCATGACCGGCGCGGAAATCGTTTTAAGTACAGCAGCGGATGCGGGTGCGGAAATCTGTTTTGCCAATCCGGGAACCACTGAACTGCCTCTGGTTGCAGCACTCGATAGGGTCAAGAGCATCCGTCCGGTGCTGGGGCTCTTTGAAGGCGTATGCACAGGCGCGGCCGACGGCTATGCGCGGATGAAACAAAAACCTGCCCTGACCTTATTGCATCTTGGCCCCGGCTTTGCCAACGGCATTGCTAATCTCCACAATGCCAAACGTGCCCGATCTCCCATTCTGAATATCATCGGCCAACATGCTACGTGGCACCTTAATGCCGATCCTCCGCTGAATATGGATATAGCATCCCTTGCCCGGACCGTCTCCGGCTGGTATAGGCAAAGTGAATCGGTGGAAGCATTATCGCATGACACGGCCGAGGGACTGGCCGCATCATTGTACGGTCAAATATCAACTTTGATTGTTCCTGCGGATCACCAGTGGACAGAACACAAATACGATAAAATTACGTTGCCGGAACTTACTTTTGATAGAGTCGATCAGGCGACAATTGCCAACGCCCGTAAACTTCTCAAAGACGCAAAAAAATCGGGGCTCATCTTGGGTGGGCGAGCTCTGCGCAAACCAGGCCTGGCGGCGGCAGCGGAAATTCATGAAAAAACAGGATGCGATCTTTTGATGATCACCTTTCCTGCATACTTTGAAAGCGGCGAAGGCCTGCCTGTATTAACACGTATTCCTTATATCCCGGCACAGGCGCAAACATTCCTTGGTAAATACGATACATTAATTCTGGCGGGGACCAATGAACCTGTGGCTTTTTTCGGCTATCGGGATGGGAAAAGTTTTCTGCTTAACGATCGACAACGCCATTTCAGAATTGATACGGATAAACAGGATGTTGCGGCCGTACTGGAAGAACTGGCCCGGGCGCTGGATGCTGTAACCGGTAAAGATAAAACTGACTCGATACTTGCGAAATATGCTTTGCCGGAGTTGCCTTCGGGCAAACTAAATGCAGCAAAAATGTGCGCCACAATTGCCGCCCTGCAGCCGGAACACTGCATCGTTGTCGAGGAAGGCGTAACATCAACCGGACCTTACTATTCATATGCGCCCTTTTTAAAACCCTATAGCCAGCTTAATCTGACAGGAGGGGCCATCGGTCAGGGAATGCCTGTAGCGCTTGGCGCCGCACTTGCCTGCCCCGACAGAATGGTAATAAATATTGAAGCTGACGGAAGCGCCATGTACACAATTCAAGCGCTGTGGTCTCAGGCCCGTGAAAAAGCAAATGTAATAACGGTTATCTGCTCGAACCGTAAATACTTCATAATTGAACTCGAATGTATGATGGCCGGATATAGCTCCCTGGGAGCTGAAGCCAGAGCGCTTATGAATCTCACTAACCCGGCACTGGACTGGGTCGGCTTGAGCCGAGGCATGGGGGTGCCTGCCGCTTCCGTTACGACAGCGGAGGAATTAATCAGAGAATTCAAAGCTGCCCTGAAGGAATCAGGACCACATTTGATTGAGGCAGTGTTGGAACAATAGAGGCCTCCCGCTCCCGCCCCGTCTCTGGTCATAGACAGGTCATGGAAAGCGTTGAGAATGAGCGGTCGGCCTCCGCGCTACGCGCTCACACGTCGGAATCAGGACTGAACTACGCTTCGCTCCCTGAGTGCTGAGGACTGAGAGCGAAACCTTTACACCATTGTCACTTTACTTTCTGATGCGCTTAACATTTGGCTTGCCTTCAAACGCACCACGTTTAATCTCTGTGCGTTCTGCATGGCTGCGCGCACGGTCGCCGCTTTTGCTCAGCCCTCAGTCCTCAGTCCTGCTTCTCTGCATGGCTGCGCGCACGGTCGCCGTCCTTATCATGTCAGGTGCATTTTTTTCGAACAAGGTGTTACATAAGTCTATCATACGAGGTATTATATAAGTCTATCATGCGAGGATATTGTGAAGGTTTCCCTGTTCATCCCGTGTATCGTGGACATCATGTTGCCGGAGATCGGCGTAGCGACATACAAGCTGCTTTTGCGTCTTGGTGAAAAGCCCATATATCATCCGGAACAGACCTGCTGCGGGCAACCCCTGTTCAATGCCGGATACCGCGACCAGGCGAAGCGTGCAGCCAAACACTTCATAGAGGTTTTCGGCAATGACGAATGCATAGTGAGTCCCGCAGGCTCTTGTGTCTGCATGGTTAAATACCATTATCCCGAGCTCCTCGAAGATGAGCCCTCCTGGCGCGATCGTGCGAACGGCCTTGCCGGCAGGGTTTTTGAGTTGAGCCAGTATATCGTGGATAAACTTGGTGTAACCGATGTCGGCGCTTCCTTCGAGGGCAAGGTCGCCTACCACGAGTCGTGTCACGTCCTCAGGGGGCTGGGTGTATCCGGCCAACCCAAGAAGCTCATCGCCGGTGCAAAAGGCGCTCAGTGTGTAGATTTGAAAAATTCGACAGCATGCTGCGGTTTTGGAGGCGAGTTCGCTGTGGGCTATCCGGAGATATCCGAGGCGATGGTAAAGGACAAGGCCTGGAGTTTCATAAACACAGGGGCCGAAATCCTTCTTCTATGTGAGCCCGGTTGTCTGCTGAACATCAGCGGATACCTGCACCGCAACCATCCCGGCAAGCGGGCCATGCATCTGGCCAGCTTCCTCGTAAGACAGACTAATGAACAACACTAGGCGAGAAAATGCCATATCGATTGCGGGCACCCTTCAGCGAGGTACTTCGCAGAGCGCGGAAGGCGACCGCATCGGGTGTCTAATCTGGTCTTAATCTGGTCCCTTCCGCCTAAAGGCGGTACATTGAATGACCAGATTAACCCTTTTACCGCCTTTAGGCGGAAGATCCTCGTACCGCCTTTAGGCGGAAGTCGGACGTGTTGGGCGGGCGCGGGATGCCTTGCCGGGAACGGGAAAGAGATCTGATATGCACTCGCGTGTTGATCAATTCATGGAAACCGCTCGCGAGGAGATGAATAACGAGCGGACTCAGATGTTCCTCAAGCTGTTCTGTTCAGGGTTTTCTATGATGCGCCAGTTCGCCTTATCCAGCTTCCCGGACCCTGAGGCTGCGGAATCATATTCGCGATCAATCCGGGCCGAAGTTCTGGAAAGGCTGCCGGAGTTGCTCGAGGAATTCGAAAAGAAGGCGATCTCCAGAGGCGTGAAGGTTATCTGGGCGAGAGACGCCGCAGAGGCGAATAACATCATTCTTGATATCGCCAGGCAGAAGGGCGTTCAGTATGTCACCAAGGGAAAATCCATGATCACTGAAGAAATAGGACTTAACGAGCACCTTATTAAGAACGGGGTCGATGTTTATGAAACAGACCTCGGAGAGGTGATCACCCAGCAGCTTGGCCTGCCGCCCTTCCATCTGGTGGGGCCCGCCATAAACGTCCCGCCTGAAAAGATCTCGGATATCTTCCTGAAGAACGGCATATTGAAGGAACCGACCACCGACCCCGTAGCCCTGGGCAAGGCGGCCCGGATGTACTTGAGAGAAAAGTTTCGCACCCAGGAGATGGGTATCGTGGGAGTCAACATGGCGGTAGCCGAGACAGGAAGCTTCATCAATGTGGAGAACGAAGGCAATATCCGCATGAACAAATCATCTCCGAAGACGCTTGTGGCGATCATGAGCCTGGAGAAGCTAGTGCCCACTCTGGCTGATGCAATCCACATGACCAGGATACTGATCAGGAATTGTACCGGCCAGAAGATGACGAGCTATGTATCTTTTGACACCGGGCCGAAAAAGCCCGATGAGCTTGACGGTCCGGAGGATGTCTACGTGGTGATTCTGGATAACGGCCGCTCTGAGATATATAAGGACTTAAAGGTGAGAGATATTCTCAAATGCATCCGCTGCGGGGCATGCATGAACACCTGTCCCGTATATGCCAGGATTGGCGGATATCCGTACGGGTTCACGTATACAGGTCCCATGGGCCAGGCCATCAATCCTTTGCTTTGGGGCATAGAGAACACCACCGATCTCTACCGCGCCTGTACGCTCTGCGGTTCGTGCAGGAAGACCTGCCCTGCGGGTGTGGACCATCCCTTCCTCTTTCTCGAGTATAGATCGCGTGAGATCCGCAAGAAAAATGCAAAAGGCAACAGGACGCTTCTTTCCCGGCTTGAGAATACTATTGCGGCGATATCCTCATTTGGTATGCGCCAAGGCCGGGCGTGGATTCTTGGGGTGAGATGCGTTAGACCGCTATTGAATTTTTTATCCAAGGACGGCTATATAAGGGATATTCCATTCGGGGTTCAGGGTTGGTTCGGTTGCCGGGACCTAACGGCCATGCCTGACAAAACCTTCCATGAAAGGTGGAAAGATTTACAAAACGAGCCTGTTCCTTTGGCGGATACCGCTAAGAAGGACGTTATATGAGCATGCAGGCCCGCGAAGAGATTTTGGGCCGATTGAAATCCGTAAGGAAAAATACTCCTGCCGCAAGGCCTGCAAAACCTGTCCTTTCAGAGATTAACCTTGACAAAGAGCAGTTGTTGCAGCGTTTCACTTCCGAACTGAACGCGCAGACCGGTGCGGTATATCAGGCGAAAGATAAAGAGGACGCCGTACGCATATTGTCCGAGATCGCATCAGCCGAAGGGCTTAAGTCTATCCTGGCGACCTCGGGACATATTTATGGCGTAGATATCAGGGCGTTCGGTTCTCAGAATAATATTTCCGTCAGCACGGTTCAGGATTTTTCGGACCGCAACGCCTTCCGGGAGTTGGCGTTTGCCGTGGATGCAGGCATTACCTCTGCCGATTTCGCGGTGGCCGAAACCGGGACCCTCGGTGTGATCTTTTATAAGGACCAGCCCCGGCTTGTTTCCATCGCCCCGCCTGTCCATATCGCAATTGTGCCTGTCGATAAGCTCTACCCAGTCTATGAAAATGTCATCGAGCAAGTATTCAAGGACACGAATAAAATCCCCAGCCAGTTCTGTTTTATTACAGGACCGAGTTCGACAACCGATATAAAGGGAGTGCATTTTAAAGGGATGCACGGACCTGTGAAAATCTTTGTAATATTCATAATGACGGGAGGCATAGGTCATGAAAACAGTGACGGTCCCGGCAAGACGATGGTACGATAATGAGGAAAGGGTGTTGACCTTTCCGGACAGATGGAACGTTGATCATCTAACAGCTCCAGGTCTGGAAAAACCTTGCCTTACGCCGCCGCAAATCCGGGCAAAAATTGAAAATCCCATTGATGGACCGGCCTTGAGTGAACTGGCTTGCGGTAAACGGCAAGCCGTTATCGTATTCGATGATATGACCCGTCCAACACCTATCCAGGAGGCGGCCCGGGTTGTGCTCGATGCCCTTCATAAAGCGGGAATGGGGAAGGAGCAAATCAGGTTCATCTGGGGCCTTGGCGCTCACGGGGCGTATGATCTGATCAATGCCCGTAAAAAGCTTGGGGATGATATCGTGGAGAACTACCGGGTGTTCAATCACGATGCATTTCAGGGTCATCACCTGACGTATGTCGACCGGACGCCCGACGGGGTAGACCTCTGGTTTAATCGTGAATTCATGCGCTGTGATCTCAAGATTGCGATTGGTTGCGTAACCCCCCACGTCCAGGCTGGTTTTGGTGGAGGCGCCAAAATCATAATGCCCGGGGTCGCGGGTATCGAGACCATCAACCAGTTTCACAAACAGCTTGCTCGCAATCCTGCGAGTTTTGGGCTGGGAAAATTCGAGAAGAACATACTGCGCCGGGAAATTGATTATGCCGGTGACGCGGTTAACTTGAGTTTTAAGATCGACTGCCTCATCAACCGCAAGGGAGAAATCGCCGATCTCTTTGCCGGTTCGTTCCGAGCCACCCATATGGCCGGGGCGGAAGCGGGTAAAGAGCACTACGGCATTAATTCCGTAACCGGTTATGACATCGTAGTCTCCAACGGCTATGCCAAAGCCAGCGAGTCCGGCATTTGTACGCTGCTGGCAATGAATGCCGTTAAACAGGGCGTTGGATCTTGTGTGATTATCATGGATGCACCGGAGGGTCAGGCGACGCACTATGTCTTCCGAAGTTGGGGGGAAGGTTACGGAGGGACCCAATATCAGCACCACCGGCCCGGGACTCGATTTGTGCCGCACGTGATGAAAAGATTCATTATTTTTAATCCCGCACCGGATCCGAACTGCATAGATGTGGTCTGCCACAATGATGATGCCGTCTTCGTCAAAACATGGGAAGAAGTCCTCGCGATTCTTCAGGAAGAATATCCGGGGCCGGCTCGTGTAGCCGTCATTCCCGACGGCACCATGCAGTTCATGAGAATTAGTTAGTACCGATTGTTGCCTCAAATCCTCAACAACGAAAACCGGTTCCTGTTTGGCAGGGTGATGAAAAAAGGTTCTCTGGTGGGAGAAACGCCTGAAAATTGCTAATGATTTCGTCATTCCGGCGGAAGCCGGAATCCAGGCTTTTTACCAACTAAATGATTTTAAAGCAAAAAACACTGGACCCCGGCTTTCGCCGGGGTGACGTCTATAGGGTTTTTCACCCTGATGTGGGAATTCCAATCCTTTTTCATCACCCTGCTTAAGGCCGTAATGGAGCGGAAATCAAAGAAACGGCTGGTTGCTATTGTGTAAAGAATCTCTCTTCGCGGCCTTCACGAATTATCGCCACAACTTCATCAGTCGAAATATTCAGGCTGACTCCCTCGATATCCAGAGGGGAATCCTTTCCGGGTTCGGGCCTGACCACAAAAACCTACCCGTCTTTGCGTCTTATCCTGACCTCACCTTCTCTTGCCGCCTGCTCCAGCACGGCTGCCAGGTTCTGCCGCGCCTTCGAATAGTTATAAACTGCCGCCATCAGCTACCTCCATGACCCGTATGCCCATCCCCTTTGCACAAGCGACCAGGTACCGATCGAGCGATACCAGGGGGGACAGGTACTTTTGGGCGCATCCTAAGATATAGGCATATGCCTCTCGACCGCAAGCCCGTTGGGCCCCCACCAAGCTAATCATTTGCAGTAATCGGGATAACGGGTTAGAATCAGTTAAGCTTCTTGGGGCGCACTGACACATTCTCAGGAGAAGGGAAAAATCATGATATACGTTGAATACATAGACGACGGAAAGAGAGTGATTATCCCGACCGAAGTATGGGAGGTGCTTAAGGAGCTTGCCGAGCACGTGCAGGTTTACGAACTCGTTCAGCAACGCAAGGGTCTCGCCGGCGTTCACTCTCTGGACGATATCCTTGCTGACGAAGGCCTGAGCCGTGCCGACCTGGAAATTTAACCTCACCAGTGAGGCAAAGGGCGATTTCAGGCAATTGGACGGGAGACAAAAACGCCTCGTGACCAAGCAACCTGCCAACCTTTAAAAAGACCCTCAGATCGGAAAACACCTATGTAGTAAGATCGGCATGGACCTCACGGGCTATTACAAGTTGTATGCTGATGGAAATCGGATTCGGGTCGTTTATAAGATCGAAGCCGATCAGATTATTGTAATAGCCATTGGCCCCCGCGAGGACATGCAAGTCTATCAATTGCCGAGCAAGCGAATACCGCCAAGACCCAGCTGAATCTTTCCAAAGAAGTTTTGATCGGGACGACTGGATTCGAACCAGCGACCTCTGCGTCCCGAACGCAGCGCTCTACCAGGCTGAGCCACGTCCCGATCTACTTTCCGTCCGGAAAGGGTCCTTTTCCGCCCTGTCGGTGTCAATCTTCGGGCTTGCTTGTGCGACGTACCCCTTCCGCCTAAAGGCGGTAAGAGGAATGACCAGATTATCCCTCCTTTACGGACGGAAACTGCTTGTGTCTCGTCCGGGGTTTCCGGATCGCACGATCTAATCGTGCAGCTTATTTAACAAAATTCCCCTACCCTGTCCACATCCTTTTGGATTTAGAAAAACCCGGAGATCGATCTCTCACTAGTTGACAGTCCCGCTGTAAAGTTCCAACTGTAAGCTCTTTAAGTCGGACGGCGAGCCGTTTAACAACTTCACTTCGAATGCTGAATGCCGATGGAAAACCACGTTTAAGCAGCCATACTCCTGATCGATTTCAAAAAGATCTTCCAGAGACCGGCCAAGGGCCTGAGACAAAATGATGCGATTGACGCCTGCGTGTCCCACAATGAGGACGTTTCCAGGCGCGGAGGTCAAAATTTCATAGAAGGCCGGAATGACTCGAAAGGTGCAGTCGAGAAAGCTTTCTCCCTCCGTGGGGCGAAAGCGGACGATATCCAGGCCCCTTGCATGGAATTCTTCAGGGTGCTCCCTTCGCACTTCATCAAAGGTCAGGCCTTCCCATCGGCCAAGCGAGATCTCACGCAGGTCGCGCCTGGGAATACATGAGATGTGATGCGGTTTGGCGATGATTTGCGCCGTTTCGACGGACCGTTTCAAATCACTGCAGAATACTGCAGAGAGAGGCATGTCCCGTAAGCCTTCCGCCAATCGCTCGGCCTGCATGAAACCTTCTGCATTCAACGGCAGGTCCAACTGCCCGATGAAGCGTTTGGGATCACCCGGAGACTGAATGGCGCCGTGCCGCACCAGATAGATCGTCCTGCGGCTGTCCATGGACGCGGCCCTTATGCTCCTTTCGTAGCGGCGAACCATATCGTCCACCGGACACCCAAGGAGGGCTTCGAGGCGCTTGCCGATGTTTTTTGCCTCCTCAAACCGTTTTATGACATTTTTCAAGATGCCGGGCCGATCGACATAACGGCTCATGGATCTCTCGAAACGCTCCTCCAGGGAGACAAGCCGGTCTTCCTCAACGCATTTGTCGGCAAAGTAGATGAGGTCGGCCTCATCCACGGATGGACCGTGCGACTGAATATCCATGTGTTTAGCCACAACGGCTCCCACACACGGATAGCCCACCTCGGCAATAAGCCTCGATCCAGCCCCGGCATGGTCAGGCTGTCCCCTGGCAATATCGTGGAGTCTGCCGGCCGCAACGATCAAGGGAAGGTTTAAAGCGAGACCGGTGCAATTCAAAAGCACGGCAAGCGTCCGTGCAAGCTCGGCAACCACCCTGGAATGGGCGATCACCTGCCCGGAAACTTTGAACCTGGAGCAGACAGCCTCGCACTCTTCTTCCGTCGGAATACGCTCCCTTGACCAGCGCTCTACCAGTATTCGGTAATCCGACGGCGTATCGCAGTCCAGGAGAATGTTTTCGTCCGGGACGTCCACATCAATGCTGTTGGGTTCATAGCGATCGAGGAGAGCGGGCAGTCCTCCGGGGTATTCGGGTGACAGATTTTCTTTGAGATAACCCGCCGGGATGAGCGGAGGATGGCCTCGCTGCCCGTCGAAACGCGGGTAGATAATCTTTGGATCGTCCCGATTGTAAACACCGAGGAGGGCTCGGATCGTTTCAGAGTTAACCAGCGGAATATCGCAGGGAAGAAGGAAGAAGGCGTCCACGTTGGGTTCAAAGCTTTTGAGCCCCGCCAGCACGGAAGAAAACATCCCACGGTCGTATTCCGCGTTGAAGATCCATTTGATGCCCAAAAGGTCCAGAACGGGCGTAAGTTCATCGGCCCTGTGTCCGACGACCACCCTCACGTCGGCAATCCCCGCCCTGAGAAATAGCGTGACGGCCTCATCGATCAGGGTGCAAGTTCCAAGGCGCGCCAAGGGCTTGAAGCTTCCCATCCTGGAGGAATAGCCGGCGGCAAGGACCAGTGCAACGGTTCGAGGGGTCTTTGTCATCAGCCTTTCCCGGCTCTGGCCTGAATCAGTTCTGCCACAATGCTCACGGCGATCTCCTCCGGTGTCTCAGCTCCGATGCTCAACCCGACGGGGGCATGGACCCGAGCGAAATCCCCAGCGGTAAATCCTTCTTTTGTGAGAGCCTCATAAGTAGCGTCGCGTTTTGTTCTACTGCCGATCATGCCGATATATCGGGCTCGGGTTCTTAACGCCTGACCAAGAACTGTTTTGTCGTGGACGTGTCCGCGGGTCACAATCACAAGATAGCTCTCTTCATCGATATTCAAGTCCTTCATGGCTTCATCAAAGGATCTCGGCACCACGATCCGATCGGCAGAATCGAGAAGCTCTTTGTTGGCGAATTCTTCCCGGTCATCGAGGACCACTGTATGAAACCCGACAAACTTCGTCAACTGGGCAAGCTTCTGACCTATATGCCCGGCCCCGAAAATATAAGCGGAGCCTTCCGAGCAGAGGGGTTCTACAAAGAACCGCTTCCCTTGAAACTCGAGGACCACGGGCTGCGTTGAACTTGCTTCCACAAGGAATTCCTTTGCGGGTGGCAGCCCCTGGTCCTCAAGAGAAGCACCGTCATCTTTAAAGAGATAGCCTGCCGGCGCCCCCTCGCTGACTTCCCCATCAGGAAGCCTCATTATCAGCCACGCACGCTTTCTTGAATTCAGTGCCGACAGAAGATCCTCATAGTGCTTCAGCCGCGCAGGCTGGGAGGCGTCTTCGAAATGAAGGAGGAAGTCCACGTTTCCTCCGCAAATCATCCCGATGGGAGCGGGACCTTCACGGTTGAGGGTAAACGATCTCAGCAGGGTTTTACGGGAGGAGAAAAGCTCTCTTGCCAGTTTCTGAACAGTAGCTTCGAGGATGCCCCCTCCGATGGTGCCTATAATTGTGCCGTCTGACCGGATGATCATCCGCGATCCAACATCCCGCGGAGCAGACCCGCACCGGCTGAGAATCGTCGCCAGGACAAAGCTTTCTCCCTCTTTCAACAATTTCCCAATGCTTTCAAAAATAGCCATTATGCAGTTCCTCAATTCCTCTGGTCGGTCATTGTTCTTTTGGTGCTGCCGTTCAACGTGCCGGGGCTTCCCTCCCGAACCGTAACGCGGACTTTGAGTCTTCCCTCTCGTATGCTCGAACGTAGAACTGGAACACCTTTCAAAGCGCTGTGAATATTCTCGGTTTCGTGCTCACCACTTCCCTCCAGAAAGGTTGCTCTGATTTGCAAGTGGTTCCAATCATGTTCCCGGGTAAGTTCAGCCGAAAAATCGATGAGGTCGCGAATCGGGAAAAGGGCTTCATCCAGATCCTCCATGCTGAGCGTGATTCCCGGCTCCAATTCCAGATGGCCGGCAATGCGGCCTCTTACCGGCGCCATCGTCTTCAACACGGTCCCGCAAGGGCATTGCTCCGGGAGAAACCGGCTCAAGTCACCTGTGCGATAGCGGATCAGGGGCATGCCACAGCGGGTCAGGGTGGTAAAGACCACTTCTCCCGCCTCGCCTTGTTCCAGAGATGCACCCGTCTTTGGATCGACGACTTCAAAAAGGAGATCCGCCTCTCGCATGTGATAACCTTGTCTCGCTTCACACTCCACGCCGCCTCCAAAGCCCATCTCAGTCATACCGTAGTGAGTATAGACTTCACAGCCCCAGATCAAGTGAAGTTCTTTCTTTATAGAATCCGGAACATAGTCAGTGCTCAGCAACACGCTTCTAGGGGCCGCCCTTCCCTTGCTGTGCCTGGCCAGGGCAAGAACCTGCACCGGAATGCCGACCAGAGCATCGAAGCCTTCCATTAGCATAACCTCCAACGCCTGGGAATAATCCTGAACCGGTCCATAGACCACCGCGGATGTGCCGAGACGTTGGAGTCCCGCTGCCAGCAAATCTCCCACGCTGCCGGGACGCTCGCCGGGCAGCAGAATCAGTACACGCTCGCCGGGGCCTACCAGAGTGGACATACCCCTATGGAAAAAATCAACCGTAAGCTCCTGGTCCTCCCTGGTGAAATAGATTCGCTTGGGCATGCCCGTTGTCCCTGAGGTATGGAGCGTTACCACCCGATTGATTTCGCTTTGCGAGACACAAAGGAAGTGCAGAGGGTTTTGTCTGATATCCTCGGCAGTGGTAAAGGGAATGCGGTACAAATCTCCCAGGCCGCTGAATTCCCTTTCGCTCAGACCTGCAAGATATCCTCTGTAGAAGGGACTTTTTGCCTTGGCCCAGGCAAGCGTCTCTTGCAGCATCTGCCGCTGGTGATGTTCAATTCTTTCTCTGGTGAGTGGGTCCGCGCCATTGCCTATCTTGCCCGAAACCCAATTCTCCAGCGGAGTTCTCTTCATGGCACTGTTCCCAGGGAGAATTAGCGCGTTCTTCTTTCAACGGTAAAGAGATTCCGAGAACCCTTTCGATAAAAGGGTTGCCCCTTGCTGTCAGTGAGATTGTAAGCACAAAAGGGGATGAGCCTGCCATCGGGATGAAGGACGTGGAGGTGACACTCTTTGAGCCGCTCCAGATCGAGGTTCCAGGCGTCTTGAAAGGCCATGCCGGAAAGGCAGAAGGAATGCGTTCGAATGCGCTCCACAAAAAGATCCCACCCGCCAAGACTGAGCCCTTTCTCCAGCGAGCAACAGGTGCTTCCTGGAGACGTCCAGAACTGTTTCTGAAATTGCTGAGCCCTAACCGCCCCCAGTCCTCCATCTTCACCCCGGCAGCAGGCACTCCCAGAGTCGTGCGCGGTCCAGGGCTTGAGTTCCCCTCCCGGCATGAGCACGAAATTCCCATGAAATGAGCAGTAACCGTGCTCCGCCCCGGGCGGTCGGAAGTGCTCCGTTTTGATCATCCCATCGGTCTGATTCTCGATTTCGGTTATGATCTCGGGAATGGTAATTCGGTGTCGATCCCGGGAGAGACCGTTGTACCTGCCAAAATAACTCACCGGCTGGAAGTGCACTCCCCGAACCATGGGCAGCCGAGTCCTGGCGAATTCGATGATTGCGCCAATCTGGTGAATATTGACACCGGGAACCAAGGTCGGCACCAGGATCACCCCCAGCTCGTGTTCCCGGCAGTATTGGATCGCGCGTTCCTTTTCACGGAAAAGCGGCCGGCCCCTCAGTTTTTCGTAGATTTCATCATCGAGACCGTCAAACTGCAAGAACACACACGATAGCCCAGCTTCTTTGAGCCGCCTGACGTAGTCCGGCTCCCTGGCCAGACGCAGCCCGTTGGTGTTGAGCTGGATAAAGTCAAACCCCATGGAGCGCCCAAGAGAGATAATTTCGGCCAGATCTTCGCGAACCGTTGGCTCCCCTCCCGAAAGCTGCACATTGTAAGGGCCTCCGGCGGCCAGAAGGGCCTGGTACATCCCTTGAATCCCGCGCAAATCCGGGTCATTCTCGCCGGCATTGCCGGAGTCGGCAAAACAAACGTTACACTTCAGATCACACCGCTGGGTCACCTCAATTAAGGTGCAACAGGTCTGCTGGCGATGTTCGGGGCAGAGGCCACAGTCCCAGGGACAGCCTCGTTCCACTGTGGTCAGGGGGGCTCGGGGGTAAGCGGGGAGCTTCGGCCTGCTCCAGGAAGCGTGCGAAGGCTTTCCCCGCCAGATCACGGCCTCGAAGGGACCATGCTCAGGGCATCTTTTCTTGAGCATGACCTGATTACCCTCAGCAATTCTCTGGGCCGATATGCGAGCAAAGCATTCCGGGCAAATGCTCTCTGTTTGGGAAAGTACGATCTCACCTGCCATTATTTTTCTCCGGAAAGGTCAAAGCCATATTCACTCAGCAAGGTCTTCACTTTTCCGTAGCTTCCCAACACCATATTTGGGCATCTCGTCGTACGGTTCCTGGGATCATCCCCCAGAATGATGTCACAACGAATCCCCCCATAGAGCTTACCATATTCTTCGGAAAACCAATCCACCAACTCGCTGATCATGAGGTTCAGCTTTTCGTCCTCCTGCTCCTCGGGAGTCCCTCGGCCGGCATACAAACCCAGCAAACAGGCCCCGCCCGTAAGAGCGCCGCAGGTATCCCCGGTGAAACCCAACCCTCCTGCCAGGCCGGACATGGCCCGAATCAAGTCCGGGTTGCTCTTGCCCTGAGCCTCAAGACCCATAAACAGCAGGATCTGGCTGCAATGAAATCCCTGGCCCGCCAACCGGATCATCTGAAGCATTTCATCGTTCACGACTGCAACTCCCCTGCTATGGATTTCATGTCACGGATCGACTTTTGAGCCACGCACAAAAAGTATCCGGGTTTGACGCCGGCAGCGAACTCGAAGGTCGTCGGAAATTGCTCACCATTCCCTTTACCGTGGTCAACGGGACACCAGAACTGAGGCACCGAACCGTTGGACAAAATGAGCTGAGCGACAAATTCCTTCAAGGCCCGAGATTGGTCTTCCCAAAACGTCACCTGAAAACCGGAGACATTCAACCTTTTGGTCAGCTCTTCCCGGCTCACGATTTCAATGGCGCGGCAAGATGACGGCAGACAAAAACCCGTGGCGTTGACACCGGGATTCGTGCTGTATACGTCGCTTAAAATGAGCCGTCCGCCCGCCCTCAACACCCGCGAACATTCTCCAAGGACTCGGCCGGCATCCTTAGCGACGGACAGGCTGCATTCTACAAAAACCCCATCCCAATCCGAATCCGCAAAAGGCAGATCCTCTCCGGAGGCCAGCACCAAGGGCAAACAAGGGCCTCTCCGGCGACCGTATCCCAGGAGAACAGAGGAAGGGTCAACCCCTACGGCACGAAGCCGGTGATGGTTGATCAGGTATTCCACCGTGCCTCCGGCGCCACATCCCACATCCAGGATGCGTGCGCCCGAGGAAAACGAACAGAAAGAGAGTGCTCTTTCAGTCAACGCGAGCCCACCAGGTCTCAGAAAATCACCTGTGGCCCCACTTGCGGCTAATTTTTCATACATTTCGGTTGTCGCCATAATCCCATACCGACGACCCCGGAACCGCGAGCGATAAGCTTCTCTACTTGTCTTCCAGGATCTTCTCGACTTCCGCCATCTTCCCCAGGGCCAGATCTTCGGGGATAAATGCCTGCCCACATTGGGGACACCGAAGCAAATCAACCGGAAACATACTTCCAAGATAGGCAACGTTGACCTTTCCCGTCTGCAACGGAATATCACATTTCAGACACTGGACAGAGGTCTCCTCGGGCCCGCTGTTTTGTTGACTCATCGCTTTGCTTCCTCAACAAGTTCCATCCGGTGGCTGTAGGCATTGTGAACTACAAACTTGTCATCGTGACGAGAATATTCCACCCAATAAGTCACGGCCGCCGGTTTATGATGGGCCAGGAAGTGGCCGGTCCGGCGATCCAGGAGCTTCGTGCCGGTCGTTTCCGCAAAATGAATTACGGCAAGGAGGTCATCATCGAGGATTAACCTTTTGTCCATGAGCTCCTGTACCTCAGAAGAAATACTCAGTTTGACCGCGCCATATTCTTCCTTTTCAGCCATGCTTTCACCCCACAGTTCCTTGAGTAGACTGTTCTTCAGGTGCACCCGGTTTTCATGCCTTTGCGAATAACCCGGCCCCTTTCTTGCCGCTGCTTCTGCTCTGGGTTCACCGAAGATCAGGTCCAGGAGGTGCACCGCCGGCTTACCTCTCGAAGCGAAGTAATCCCGGCACATGGCGCAATAGGCCACGTAGTCGGACGGACTTTCCCCGATGCGTCGCCGGATGACTTCTTTGGCCAACTCCGGGTTGGCGAAGAACATCAATCCCCCATAGCCGCAACATTCGGTCCGGTCACGATTCAAAGGCAGTTCCTCGATGCTGAATCCGCATCGCTGCAAAATATTACGCACGCTTTTGTGGATATGCTCCTCGTGCCTGGTGGTGCAGGCGTCGTGGAGAGCGATAGTTGTCGAGTTTTTCACCCTGGCCTCTTCCGGAAGACCCAGCCCATCGAAGACTTCCCAGAGCGATTTCACGGAAGCAGAAGGCAGGTGAGTCTTGAAGATCTCATAACAGGTTGAACAGGCCAAAATCAGCTCTGGATTCCCCATCCGCTCCCACTGACGTTTGAAGTCTTCCAGGGTGGACTGAAAAAGCTCAGATCGTCCTGACCAATCCGCCGGGGCGCCACAGCAGCCGAGCATAATCCCAACTCCGCCGGAGAATCTCTCCCTCAAGGTGGCGTACGCTCGTTTAACATGTTCCGGCGCCGAAGCGCTCAATTGGCATCCAGGGAAAAAAACATACCGGCTGGTGGCGATTTTCGGCTGATGGCGGGCGAGGACGCACTTTTCGCTGTTGCTGAAGAGCATGTCCCGGATAGGGAAATCATGCGCAGAAGGCGGCATTTTACCTGTATTCACCATGATTTCCCTGGCTTTTTTGCAGACCAGCCCCATGTGAAGGTCCTCGGGGCAGACCTCCTTGCAGAGCCCGCAAAGACTGCACGAGTTGATGAGCTTGTTCGCCTGGCGGTGCCCCATTACAATGGAAAGGTTGTTGTAAATTTGGCGTACGTACTTCTTGGGGTAGGCGCGAAAACTGTTGAGATATTCACAGACCTTGACGCACTCGAGGCACTCACACTGCATACATCGTTTGGCTTCCAGGATGGCCTCATCGGCAGTGTAGCCCAGGCCGGGATGTTCCATCTGTACTCGTGGAAGTGGTTCTACACCTTCAGTTCGGGTGTAGAGACGGGTTTCATACGCTCCTTCGTTGAAACGAGCGGCGGTCAGGGAGACCTTCTGCAGGAACCGGTCGATGGAGATTGCCGCAATCCGGCCGTCTGAAATGGAACGAATCGGCGACCTTTTCCCGCCGGCTTGGCGGAGCCCGCCTCCTGCAAAGACACCTTCCCGGCCGGCGGCAAGAGTCACCGGATCGACTGCTATCCGGCTTCCGGCGTCAGCCGCAAGGCCGAAAACATCGGAAGACCCTGCGCCGGCGGCAAGGTAAACGGCGTCAAAATCTGCAGAAATGGCATCGAAGGAGATATCTTTCCCCACGGTGGTGTTTAACCGAACCTCGACCCCGACCCTTTCCAGGACTTGCAGGTCCCTCGCGATAATGTCTCTCGGGAGTTTCTCTTGGGAGAAGTGCCAAAGGCTGCCTCCCAAATGCATCCCTCTATCGAAGACCACCACCGCATAGCCTTTTCTTGCCAGGTCGAAAGCGGCGGTCAGGCCGCTCAATCCGCCTCCCAGGACGGCGATGCGCTTCTCTTTTTTGGGAAGCGCGGCGGTTTTTTCAGAAAGTCCGGAAGCGTAATCAAGACAAGCCTTTTCGATAGCAACAACAGCCAGGGGTTCCCCTGCTTCCTTCCTTTTGCACACCGATCGGCAGGGCTGATCGCAAACTCTGCTGATGATTCCCGGGAAAGGGACCGTTTTCTTGAAAATTCTTGCCGCCTCAGTAAATTTTCCCCGAGCCGTTTCAGCCATCATGGCCCGCACGTCCACATGGACGGGGCAGGCGGCGGCGCAGTTCGGGGGCTGCTCTTGAATGCACCGGTCTTCCAGCTTGATCAGTTCGTCTTTTTCCATGGTTCCGCAGAACTTCCTGCCGATGAATGCCAGCGGTGAAGACTATGGTTGCGCACACTGAATCGTCAAAAGGTTCAAAATAGGTAAAAGCTCCCTGACGCCCTCAAAAAGGGCGCCAGGGAGCCGGAGTTAAATGGTTGCAGGATAGAACATCAACCCATGCTTTTTTCAGTGTGCGGCCTTGGCTTCAAGGGCTGCCTTCACCTTCTCCGGCAGGGCCGGGAGCTTGGTGATGCGCGCTCCGCAGGCATTGTAGATGGCATTGATGATCGAGACATGAGGCGAAGTCAGCGGGAGCTCTCCCACACCGGCCGCTCCAAAGGGACCGTTGGGGCGCGGAGTTTCCACGTAGAGGATATTGAAGTTATCGGGGATATCCTTGATATACGGGATGCCGCAGGAAAGCAGGGTGGTATGCCTCTTGAGATCCTCGAAGTCCTCCGAGAGCGCGAGTCCGATGCCCTGGGCTATGCCGCCGTAGATCTGCCCGTCCACCACGAGCTTGTTGTTGATCTTGCCAACGTCGGCCACCATGGTAAATCCCTCGACTTTCACCTTGCCGGTCTTTACTTCAACTGCCACTTCGGGCATGAAAGCGCCGTACATGTAAGCAGCGAACGGCTTGCCCTGCCCATTTTCGTCGCAGAACACGTTCATCGAGGCGGCCCACTTACCGGAGTAGCGAAGGGGGATCTTTTCCGCCACCATCTCGTCATAGGTGCGGTAGCTGCCGTTCGGTTTTTTCATGGCCGCAAGAAGCGTATCACAACCGTCCTTGATGGCGTTGCCGGTCACAACCTGCTGGCGGCTGCCACCCGAAGGGCCGCTGTTGGGAGTGAGGGCCGTATCGTTCATAACCAGCTTGATTTTCTCGGGAGCGATCCTCAGCGCGCGTAGTGCTTCGTGTGCCGTGCCGAGGCACCCCATGTCGGCTCCCTGGCCGTGGTCCTCCCAGCTTGAATACACCGTGACACCGTCCCTGGTGAGCTCAACGGCAACCTCAGAGGCATCAGGTCCGTCGATACCGCAGCCGTAGATGCCGATCGATACACCCACACCCTTCTTGACTTCGGCTGTGGATTCGGCCTTCGCTTTCTCTTTTGCTTTCTGGTAGAGCGGGCGCAACTTGTCAATTATTTCCTTGAAGCTGAAGACTTCCGGCTCCTGGCCCGTCGGTGTGGTGTCGCCGGGGCGGTATACGTTCAGGGCGCGCAGCTCCAGCGGGTCCATGCCGATCTTTTCGGCCAGTTCGTCCATGAGCACCTCGCTGGCGAGGAAGCTCTGAGGAGAACCGTAAGAGCGGAAAGCGGAGCCCCATGCATGGTTGGTGCACACCGTGCGGCCACGACCCCGAATGTTGGGAATGCCGTAGCCTGCGCCTATGAATTGTGCTCCGCGCAGGGTGAGAAGATCACCGAACTCGGAGTATGGACCATGGTCCACCAGCCAATCGGATTCCATGGCGATTATTTTACCGTTCTTGTCCGCGCCGTACTTGAGCTTGATGAAAAAGGGCGAGCGCTTGCCGGTATAGGTGATGTGCTGATAATAGTCGTATCTGAGGAGAACCGGACGGCCGGTCGCCATCGCGGCGGCCCCGACCAAAGCTTCCATGGTCGGGCTGAACTTGTAGCCGAAGGTACCTCCGGTTGGGTTCTGCACAAGGCGCAGCTTCTCAGGTTCTATTCCGAGACCGGGGCAGATCATGGCGTGGTGGAGGAATATGGCGATGCTCTTGGAGTGGATGGTGAGCCGTCCTTCATCATCGAAATAGGCAAAACCTACGTCGGTCTCGTTGGTTAGATGGGGCTGCCTCTGAAGGTAGAACTCGTCTTCTACGACGTAAGCGGCCGAATCCATGAGCGGTTTTGTCTCACCGCCCTTTGCAATCTTCTGCTCGTAGTAGACGTTTGGTGTTCCGGGATGGATCTCGATGGCGTCATCGGCCATGGCGGCAGGTGCGCTCATGTAGGCGGGCAATTCCTCCAGTTTGACGTTGACTTTTTCGGCCGCCGCCCTGGCGTTCTCCACCGTGTCGGCGCAAACGATGGCGATGGCGTCGCCGAACTGGAATACCTTCGTGTCGCAGAGGATGGGACGGTCCCAGCCGTCGCCCTTGTTCGTCGGGAAGGTGATAAGGCCCGTGATGCGGTTCTTGCCCTTGACCTCCTTATGGGTCACCACCTTGTAGACGCCGGGCATCTTTTCGGCTTCTGAGGTGTCGATGGAGACTATGTTGGCATGGGAAACCTTCGCCTGCACCAGGGCAAGCTGCAGGGTATCCGGCGGGAGCTTGAGCCCCAGGTCCTCGCCGTAGTCGCAGGTTCCGGTCACTTTGGCCAGAGCGCTCGGACGCGGGTATTTGCCACCCCAGATCTTGCCGTCCGCCGGGAGCTTGTAGTCCAGTTGCTCCTTGGTTATCTCGCCGCGCAGGACCCGCGCCGCATCCATGACGGCATCCACCAGGGGCTTGTAGCCCGTGCAACGGCATGCGTTCCGGTGGTTCTGAAACCAGTCACGCACGTCTTCACGGGTGGGTTTGGAATTTTGATCCAGGAGGGCCTTGGCGGAAACGATGAAGCCAGGGCTGCAGAAGCCGCACTGTGCTCCACCGTGAACCATCCAGGCGAGCTGGACCGGATGCAGGTTTTCCGGCGTGCCGATGCCTTCGATCGTGGTAATGCTGGCCCCGTCTTCAACCTTATTCATCTTGGTGACGCAGGATCTGACGACCTTGCCGTCCATTATCACGGAGCAGACGCCGCACTGGGCCATGCCGCACCCGACCTTGGTGCCAGTCATGCCGAGCTGTCTGCGAAGCACGTCCGCCAGCGAAGCTTCGGGGCTTGCGATAATCGTTCGAGGTATCCCGTTAATGCTAAGGGCCTTCTTCTCCATACTTTTCTCCTTATTTGAGGTCAACGACAGGCAACCTTTCAAGCACCCTTGGCAAAGCCGCAGTCAGGGTACCTGCACTCCTCGCAATGGACGCACAGTCCGCCGTGCGACATTCCGACGATATCTCTGCGCGTGATCTCTTCACCGGCAAGCAGCCTGGGGAGAATCACATCAAAGATGCTCGTCTTGTGGTACATGACGCACCCCGGAAGACCCAGGAGGGGAACGTTCCCAAGATAGGCCAGCATGAACATGGCGCCGGGAAGAACCGGAGCGCCGTAGGTAATCACCCGCGCGCCGCAATCCCGGATGGCTGCCGGGGTAACGTCATCCGGGTCCACCGACATCCCGCCCGTGACGATGATCATCTCGGCGCCCTGGTCTAAAAACGACCGAATCTCATCCACAATCCGCCTCTGGTCGTCCGACACATAGGTTTGCCCCATGGTGCGGCACCCCAATTCAGCGAGTTTTTCACGAACGACTGGACCGAATTGGTCCTTGATACGGCCGTGGTAAACTTCACTCCCGGTCGTAATGATCCCGACGTTGAAACTCCTGAACGGCAGGACTTCGATCAGAGGTTGGTGTTGGGAGCAGATACGCTCGACATGTTCGATCTTGTGCTCTTCGATGACCAGCGGAATCACGCGTGTTCCGGCAAGCATCTTACCCCTGGCAACCCTTTGGTGAGTGTGAAGGCTTGCGAAAACGATCTCTTCGGCGTTGATCTCAAAGAGGGCCTCGACGTCGATCTTAAGCAGCCCTTCAACCGTAGCCGTAAGATCTACCTTGCCTTCCATGGGTGCCGAGAGCGCGATGTTTCTCCCGGCAGCGGCGCGGGCAATCCGAGCAGCAGCCTCATTTTCATGGAGAAGACCGCTATCGGCTTGAATATCCCAGACATAGACATGCTCTTTTCCCATGCTGAGCAGTTGCGGTACGTCCTCCTCCCGAAGGATGTGGCCCTTTCTGAAGGCAGGTCCCTTCATCCGGCCAGGGATAATCTGAGTCACATCATGACAGAGCACCATACCTATGGCGCTCTGGACCGGAACCATCTTCATAAAGTTCTCCTACCGGACTTACAGAAGGTATGGAAGAAAAAGCATTATATCATAACTGGCACAACGAAGCGTAAAAAAACTCACTCGTTCAAACAATGTTGAATCACTTCCATCCGCCGTAACCCCTCGGCGCATGACAATAAGAACCTCCCCGTTTAGGCCATCCTACTCTTTCATTATCATCACGCTGCTCGCTGTAGAGCTGCAGCCCTTATCGGCCATGGTGCATAACAAATCTCTGAGCCATACGTGCCGATCAGGGCTCCAATTAGTAGATCTGCTATGGAGTGCAGGCCGACGGAGACAATAACAACGATCAAGACAATGAACACGGCCTGGGCTCCAGTAATGCAATGTGCCAATTGCTGCATTGGTACAAAACCTGCCATATTGGTGTCATGGGCCAGTGTGTACCGCGTACAACAGTCCGGCGTTTGAAGGTTTTTGCCGATCCCTTCAGTTCATGGAACATAATATATCTGTTTAAACACGTCAAATGTGCCGTATATACAGTACATATGGGTTCGCCTGCGCCATCTCCGGTTTTTAATGCTCATCCGGTCTATGCGTTGCCTTATTTATCTGTTTCGAAGTGAAGAAATCCTCAAAGAACCTGTCCATGGCCGTTTCGGTCAGGGCCTTCAGCTTTCTATATCGCTCGACGATCTGCCTTGCAAAGGGGGTAAGTTCCGAAAAGGTCTTTGTGTAATCTCCAGTGAGATGCGCGAGATTGCAAAGCGCGTCAGGCATTCAGGAGTGCTTCGTCCATTTTGATTTGCCTTTCATGGCCCTCTTTACGGGGCCCCGCAGGCGGCGCACTCACGATTCCAGGGAAGCTTTACCTCCATGAAGGTCATCGCAAGCGCATCGAAAGTGAGCAACCTTCCGGTGAGAAGACCGCCGATGCCAAGAAGATATTTTATAGCCTCGATTGACTGGATTGTCCCGATCACGCCGGCCACGCTTCCCAAGACCCCGGCCTCCGAGGTTGTCTCATAAGTCCCGGCTTCAGGCTCCTCTGGGAAGACGCAGCGAAGGCACGGACCCTGGCCGGGAACAACAGTCATCGTCTGGCCGTATGCTCCGAGTATTCCGGCATGGGAAAAAGGTTTTCCATTCCGCACGCACGCATCGTTTACGAGAAACTTGGACTTGAAGTTGTCGGTGGCCTCGACTACAAAATCATAGGAAGCGATAGTCCCGGCTATGTTTTCCTCGGAAATTGTCCCGTACGTTTCAAGCCGAACATCGGGGTTCAACCGCGAAATCGTCTCGGCCGCCGATTCGGTCTTATTGCGGCCGACGTCTTTTCTGCCATGGAGTATCTGGCGCTGGAGGTTTGAAAGATCGACAACATCACAGTCGGCTGCCCCGATATTACCGACCCCAGCCGCAGCAAGGTAAAATAGCGCCGGACTGCCAAGACCCCCAAGACCGATTATCAGTACCCGGCTTTCGAGCAGCTTCAATTGTCCCGATTCCCCGATTTCGGGTAGAAGCATGTTCCGGCTGTAAATCTTCCGCTCTGTTTCACTCAGCGTTCGCATCCGTCACTCCAGACCGTTTGGCAGGCAAGTATCCGGCCCAACAGCCCCCACCCGCATTCCGGATGAGGGCTGTATAACGAAGGAAGTCTTCGCAGAAAGTACTTTAGAAATTCACCTTATCGATCCCCTTTAGCCCAAGGCTACTCCGGGCCTCATCGGGTGTTGCCGGATCGATGCCCAGTTCTCTGGCTATGCGGACCATCTTGGCCACCTGCTCGGCGTTGCTTTTCGCCACCTGGCCCTTTTCAAGGTACAGATTGTCCTCAAGACCGACTCGTGCATTTCCGCCGATGAGCAGCGATTGCGTGCAGATGGGAAACTGGGCCCGGCCGGCGACGCAGACGGAAAACTCGAAATCCCCGATGAGCTTCTTCGCATAGTCCACGAGAAAAAGCAGATTCTCCGGACTCGGCGTGATGCCGCCCAGGACCCCCATGACAAACTGGATATAAACCGGCTTCTTGACGTATCCCGCCTGGATCATGAAGGCCACATTGTTCACCATCCCGGCGTCGAAAATCTCGAACTCCGGTTTGGTGCCCGTCTCATTGAACTTCCCACAGTATTCCTTCATGGACTTGAAGGTATTGGCGTAGATGAAATCCTCCGTCATGCCGAGATACTGTCTCTCCCATTCAAACTTCCACTCCTTGTATCTCATCATCACTGGAAACAGGGCGAAGTTTATGGAGCCTGCGTTGAACGATGCAACTTCCCGGCGAAGCTTCGAATTGAAGTTTTCCCCGAAGAGCCTCGATCTTGCCCATCTTTCGGAGGGATAGATCCTTTCCTTCCGATGGTCTCTTTTGGTTTCACCGGTCTGAGGCAAAATCCAGTTTATTACGGTGAGCGCATCGGGAGATGTTTTCACATCGGGAAACACCCTGTTGAAGGCATTCATCGGCGTGAGGTAAAACGGTCCTATGTTTTCGCTTATCTGGAGGTAGAGTGGATCATCCCCTTTTGAAAAGCCCACAATCGGCTCCCCTCATGCTCTTTCGCGGCAGCCATTCTTGAGCGAATTCTCAGTGGACTCCGAACAGAACCTTTTTATACTCATTTCGATCCAACCGGCGGCGCTCCCGCTCTGTTGCATTACACTCCCCTTCACTGTCATAAACTTTTGACAGGTACTCTTAATCCTGAATACTGCGTCAACATGAGTCCCAACTGGAGCCGAACCGCATTTCCGGGCCGGATTCCATCAGAAAAAGCTCTTGGAATGCTGAATGTCGGCAAATCCTACGATATGCCAATCACACGCAAATGGAAAGGCTCATCAGACCATTTTGGGCAGTTTCAGGACATACCACCATCCCTCAGTTGATGGCCTCGTTGCCCCAATCGTGTTGACGTGGATTTGAGCAGAGTCTGAGCGCTACTTCCTGAATATCTGAAACTCATGCCCGCACTCCGCACACCTTTTTTCATAAATCCTGACTATCGGAACTCCCAGAATCCTGCCCAGCCACGCGACTATGGTGGTAAAGAATAACTTGGATCGGACATTCTCGCTTCCACATTCTGGACACTTCGCTTTCCAGGTATGTTTGGCATTATCATGGCTCAACCTCCCTTTCCTGAATGATGTCGTTTCCGTTGCCGATCTGAGTTTCGATCAGTTAGCCCGAAAGTACATGGTGGATCAGATTATTATTCCTGCGTTTTGATATATTAGGTGTAGGAGCATCATCTCAGCGGCCGCAAGACGTCTGGTCCAGTGAGTCTGCAAGGAGAGGATCAGCTTTGAATTTACGTTGGCGCTGACCCACACACTACTGACAATGTCAGTGGTTTAGTCTATTAATTAGTTCGAAAAACTCCATGACCGCGAAGTCCCTTCTCCGCAGGTCATCATAGTCTATGAGGACCTGCGCATAGATCCTGTACAACCCCGGAAGCGTGAGCCGAAAAGCAGCGGATAGCAGCTTTCAAGGGCATCCTGGGGTGATTCGCCCAGTCTTTGTGAAAACATCCCTCTCCATACCATGGGGTGCGGGTGTTCGCGGTATGCGCTGAGCAATCGCTCCTGGTCACGGGGAGGGGTAGGGAGCAGAAGCACTGTGGTCAACCGGGAGAGTCTTTTCAGGAGCCGGTCATCCGCGTAGGTTACGATCCCAGTGGTATCCACGAGCACGTTTTCATGCTTATGCGGACGCTGGCAACTCTTCCTAATCCAAGTGTGAGCAGCTCAAATGGTCCCTATTCCTCAATCAAACTGGTCTTGTCCACATTCACTGGAGGATCTATCCTTTATTCCTCCGATAATTCAAATGGAATACCATTTAGTGCACTCGGCTTAGTAAAAGCAATTTTTTTGCCTCGCAGTCCAATCCTAGGTCTCTCATCAGCCATTTCGACTCCTCGTTTTTTCAGAGCCTCTATGTCAGCCTCAATGTTGTCAGTCAGTAGGCAAAAATGATGGATCGCGTCGCCCCTATCATGCACAAACTGCACGAATTCACCATTTTCACTATAATCCTCAATCAGTTCCAATCCTATCTCATTTAACACCAGCAGTGCTACTTTCATTTGTTTTTCGCGGACGTCTCGTATTAAAGGAGTAGGAATGCCAAGCGCCTTAGTAATAGTTGCAAGACTCTTTTCTATCTCTTTGACCACAATCCCTATATGCCCAATACCTTTTATCATGTATAAATTTTACCCCCATTTTTCTTTTCGAATTCCATGCTGCCGTTATACCACCGCCGGGCTCATGCTCAACACCGAGTATGTTGGTCAAGGTTTTCGGTTTATCTGTGACAGTCGGCGCGTAATAGGCGACATAGTACAGCAGCATCACCGCACACGCTTCTCCATGATCCATCACATTACACCAACTGAACGAATTTAGATGCGGCCTGCCTTCCTGCTTAAATAATAGAACCCTCCTCCCAGCGTGCTTGTCAGGGACATCGGCTATCGTGCCTCTGTGTCCTTTCCACCCTTAACCACTCACAGCAACGCCTCAAATAGAAGTTTCCGTCCCGTCACAGCCCTTTCGTTCGCCTCAGGATCGACCACGATAGACCCCTCGCCAAAATGGACCTTTGTGGGAATCCACTCCGCGATAATCTTTTCAGCTTGGTTCATTACATATGCCTCTTGGCGGGGTGCTGAAAAAGGGCCTGCTGGTGGGAAAAGAACCTTAAAAGGACGGGTGATTTCGTCACTCCAGCGAAAGCCGGAACCCAAAGCTTTTTTGAACTATTTGATTTTTAAAGTAAAACATTGGACCCCTGCCTTCGCCGGGGTGACGGCCCGACGGGTTTTTACTGTAAAGTGGGAATTCCAATCCTTTTTCAGCACCCTGCTAGAATTTAACGTTTTTGTATTGCTGAGGCGCCGTATTGGTTCATCCAAACGGTATTTTTGCATGGACCATGTTTCAGAGTTAACCCACTGCGTTCTAGAACTCTTCCGACTTCATGACTGTTGCAATTTTGGGAAATATGAATTTTTCCGCCTACGACTGCTCCTCCTCGGTATCAGTCCCAGTGCAATCTCCGATGACGATCACCCAATATCCTTTATCATAGGCTGACCTTGCACTTGATTCCACACACCAGTTGGTATGGAAGCCGGTAAAAGCAACATGCTCGATCTCATTGGCCCTCAAAAGATAATCCAGGGCCGTTGAATGGAAGGCGTCGAGTGTCTTTTACCCTTCCACAACGACATCTCCCTTTTGAGGTGTGAGTTCATCGATAATCTCAGGTCCATGGGTCCCCTTTAGCCAGGCGCCAGTTCCCCAATCAGCTTTCATGTCCATCTCGACGCCTCTCAATCCGGTGCAGCCCAAGCCTCCTTTTCAAAGACCATGAACCTAGAGTGAACCAAGGAATTGACGATCTCGGCATAACCCTGGAAAGCCAGGGTCAGCCCACTATTTCTTTGGTCATCCCCCGGAGACGGGATGAATGATGCGCACGTCGTCTCCGGCCTCCAGCCGGATCTCGTCAAACCGTTCCGGACGTATGACCGTTCCATTCACAATGAAAACCAGAAGGCTCTTCCCAATCTTCTTCTTGATCGACATGATCATTGGATCGCCAGCCAGTTTTTCTTCGTATACCTTGACCAGATCCGACAGCAATGCGCCGGGAGGGATTTCACAATCTGCTGATCCGATGAGGGCTCTCATCTTTACTTCCTCACTTGTGCGGATTCCATGCCGCAACTACACCGCTACCTGCACGAACCATATTTGAAGCTCTCGTTTCACCCATAATCAGCCTGATAAAACGACACCTGCAAAAGCTCTGTTGAATTGTCTCTCAAACCACATAAGTCAACCATATAGTTTTTACATATATGCCTCCATCCCCAGGCGGGTGATTAGCTCAGGCTTAGGTCTCCCCTCGCCGTCCCACTGGCGGTATGCATAGTAGTCCAGGATCGCCTGATCGAGGCCTTCAGGAATCTTGCCGGCGACCACTCCTTCGTTCAACGGTTCCATGAAACGTTTGGGATATCGGAAATCATCATCCTTTTTCCATCCGTAGCGGACATTGAGGATCTTCTGAAGCGTACTGATGCGTTCTCCGCATTGTCGCATCTCCTCCTGGGTCCACTCCAGCCCAGAGGATGCGTTGAGCGTGTCCAGGATGTCAGTAAGGTTGTAGGAGGCGAAATTAAGGAACTTGCAAACCACAGCCGAATTGATCACATTGCAGTAGTCGTGAAACGCTGCGTTGCGCTCGGCCGACTTCTTCCACGACCAGCGTTCCTCGTTCTCCACGTGGTCGATCCCCCACTCCGGCAGCGTGATGTGCCCCACCCAGATGTGCTGACTGTTGCCCCGCTCGTGGTTAGGGCCGGCGGCCACACCGGTGCAGTAATTCAGGGCGCTGATATACTGGGCTCGCCAATTGTGGGCCGCAATCTCCTGTCCCTTCATAGCCACGGCCCATGCCTCGGAGCCTTTGCCGTAGTGGGCCGCTGCGGCCTGGCACCCCTCGCCCAGCCACCATCCCAGCCCCTCGGCCCGCTCGCCGATTTTTTTGACCATCTCAACCGTACCGCTCGCATTACCCCAGGTCAGATCGATACCGTAGGTGTCGTCTTTGCTAAGCACTCCCTTCTCGTAGGATTCCATCGCCCAGGCAAGGACCCCTCCCAGGCTGATGGTATCGAGGGAATAGATGTCGGCAAGCTCGCACGCATAAGCCACGGCCTCCATGTCAGAGATGAGGAGGTTAAATCCCATCATGGCATAGGATTCGTACTCAGGTCCTTTGCCTTTATAGGCATAGGGCCCCTCCTTCACTTCGCACCTGTTGTGGCACATGATGACGCAGTCCCGGCACGGCCAGGGTTTGGCGTTTAGCTTTTCCACGTAGGCCCTGCCTCCCAGGTTGGCGACTCCCTCATCAAACTCTCCCAAGCTGTAATTCTTTACCGGCAGGTTCCCCTGGGGCGCAAACAGGGCAGTGGCCATGGCAGTTCCCAGATATGCCAGCTTGAACTCCTCCGGCTTGAGGGCCTGCTGGTCGAGCATGCGTCTGTGGATGGCCTTGTTTAACTCCTCGATCCGTTTCGGGTCGTGGAATTCACAATTCCGGGTGCCATGAACAGCTACCGCCTTCAAGTTCTTCGATCCCATCACCGCTCCAAGGCCGCAACGGCCCAGAAAGGATTTTCTGGCAGTCTGGACATTGGCGTAGCGGCCCAAACGTTCTCCGGCAATACCCGTGCTGGCCACCTCGAACTGGTTGCCTTCAGCGCCCTTGATCCAGTCGTGGGCCTCATAAGCGTCCTTTCCCCAGAGGTGGGCGGCGTCCTTTATCTCGGCCCCATCGTCGTACACCTTGATGTAAACCGGGCCTTTCGCACGACCTGAGATCACCAGAGCATCCACCCCACAGGCCTTCATCTCGATGGACCAGGCCCCGCCTGCTGCAGATTCGACATTCAACCCCATTGGGCCGACAGCTCCGGCAGACCATTTGGCAGACCCGCTCTGACGTGTGCCCGTGAAGGGCCCTCCGGCCATGATCAGCCTGTTTTCCGGATCAAAGGGTCCGGTCCCCGCCGGGCACTCTTTCCAGAGCCAGTAAGCGATCATGCCGCTACCTCCCATGAAGTACCGGTAGACATGATCGGGCACATCCTCGATAAAGCATTTACCGCTCGACAAGTCTATCTTGTAAACCTTGTGCCAAACACCTTTAACCAAATTTCCGCTCATAACAATACCTCCAATACTTGTGTCATTTATCCCACTTCCCACCCTGTTCCCTTTTTATCTCATGCTACCCTTCGTCTAAAAATCAGAACTATAGCCATAACTACAAAGACAATTGTATCTGCAGCTTGAGACCAAAATCGGCCCGTGATAGCCATGGTTATGCCCAAGACGAAAGCAGAGACGAAAGTCCCGTTGAGGTTGCCCATGCCTCCAAGAATCACCACAGCGAATGCAATTAGAAGGATACTCAGCCACATGTAAGGGTCGGCAGCACTAATTGGAGCATACAATATACCCCCTAAAACCGCTAGAAGAGTTCCAAATATGAAAACGATAGAGAAGTGTTTACTTACATTCACACCTAAACACCTGACGCCATCTGCATCTTCTAAAGCTGCTACGACAATTTTCCCGATAATCGTCGTCCTGAGTAATATATTAATGCCTACAAATAGAACAGCGGCTACAGCAACTATAATGAGCCGATAAACAGGGATTAAAAAATTAAAAATGGAAATGGATAAACCAACAGGATCGCTCACTTGCTGTGGCACGTTGCCCCAAACAAACTTGATAAAATCAGTCCCGATCAAAAGCACTGCGTATGTAGCTATGATGGCGTAATCGAGAGATTCACCGTAAAGCCTCCTGATAATGAGCCGCTCCACTATATAAGCGACTGGAATCATACATAATACAGCAAGAAGAGCTGATATACTGAACGCTCCGGGGATTACGCGAAGGAATGTGATAAAAAAATATACCCCGAGGGTATATGCCATCCCATGAGCAAAATTAATGATTTTCATGGTGCCAAAAGTCAGGGAAAGGCCAATAGAAAAAAGGTAGAGTATGGCACCTAAAGTGAATCCATAAACGACTGACTCAACCATTACCCTTAAACTCCATCTTGATCGTAAGTGACAGCCTTTTGTCTTTGATAGTTTTTGATAGTCATTACAAATCCAGTAAATCCATGTCTAAACCAGAAGCTGATGATAAGAAGCATAATTCCCAACACCCATTGCCATACAGCAAAATGAGACGATAACCAATCTTTCATCATCATAAATAAAAGTCCCCCGGCAATAGCGCCATAAAGGTTTCCAGCGCCACCGATAAGAACAGCGAGGATAGGCTCAATATTATCTAGTGGGTTAAGAACAGTGGGACTAACATATTGGACATATAATGTATAAATTCCTCCGGCAAAAGACGCGATTGTGCCAGCTACGAGGAAGGTAATCCACTTGTACAAAAAAGTATTGTACCCTAAAAACGTGACCCGTGTTTCATTCTCTTTAATGGATCTGATTAATACACCGAAAGGAGAACTTGTTAATTTCCTGAGAAAATAGAATACAAGCAGCATGGAAATAAGAATGAACGAAAATGTGATATATTCGTTAGAAAAATTCAGAAAACCCCATGCCTCAACGCGGCTGGAAATGCCGTCAGTACCATGAGTTAGCTCTTGGAAAGTTGAACTCACCAAAAAATATCCAATCTGGCTAAATGCTAAATTGACCAGGGCGAACGATGCCCCGTCCAGTTTCACTACAATTAAGCCAAGGATAGCTGCTATTATTCCCCCGCCAAGCGTTCCAGCCAGCAAGGACAGCAAAGGATTGCTATTAATATAAATGGAAAAGAGGACCGAGATGTAGACACCCGCCCCAAGATAAAGCACATGCCCGAAGGAGAGCAGCCCAAGGTATCCGTAAAGCAGGTCGAAGGACATAACAAAAATGCAGAAAATCATGAAATCAGTAATTCGATACATGTGCATTATCGGCGTCAAAAGCAGAAAAAAGATGGTCAATACACAGATTTCTTTGTATACCGGTAGTGCTTTTTGTGGGTAAACCCTAAATCCCAATGCTCTCAGGATATCCATTACAAATAATTCTCCAATTCGTGGCTGTCTTCGGTTTGTCTTGAATTATCTATCTCTTTTATAATATGTCCATCTCGCATGACATATATACGGTCAGCCAGTCGATTAACGATAGATAAATTTTGCTCCACGATAATTGCAGATATATTTTCCGTCTTCATATGCACTAGGATCTTGAAGATGTCTCTAATGACAATAGCCGCAAGTCCCTCGGTGGGTTCATCAATAAGCAACAACTTCGGATGTCCAACAAGAGCACGGCCAATAAGCAAAAGTTCTCTCTGACCCCCGCTCAATCCACCCGCCTTATTTTCCATGAAATCATTTAGCTTAGGATAAATGCTGGTTACATTTGTTATAGCCTCAGGCATCGATACAGCATTACTATATGCTGCAATTGCTATATTATCCTTTACGCTTAGGCCACTGAAAACTTTCTTGTCTTGAGCAACGTAGCGCAGGCCCTTTTGCGCCAATTTCACCGGGCCTATTCCCAAAGTTTTCTCACCCTCATAAAGGATCGACCCTTTCCAGGGTTTCAGGAGCCCCATAAGAGTTTTGAGCAAGGTGGTTTTCCCTGCTCCGTTGCGGCCAACAACAAAAACTATCTCCCCCTGGTTCAAATGCATCGAGATGTCATGGAGGACCATGGCGCGGCCATAGGAGACATTGATTTCATCTACCTGGAGTAATCTCATTCTTCCTTTCCCCAATAGCATTCCCTGACCTTAGGGTCTCCCAAACAATTTTCAGCACTACCTTCGGATATGATTTTACCCTCATTCATCACAATAAGTTTTTGCACCAAATCGACAATCTTAGATATTTTATGTTCAATGACAACCAAACTAAAACTCTCCTTCACACGATTGATCATTTCAAGTACGCTGCCTATCTCGTGGTCACTGAGCCCCGCCAGAGGTTCATCCAAAAGGAGAATCCTCGGATTGAGGGATATACCAATTGCGATTTCAAGCATTCTCTTATCACCATATGATAGTTCATACGTGGGTGTTTCAGCTTTACTGGCAAGTCCCACGAGATCAAGAGCGTCTTGACAGCTTTGTAAAGTGGCCTTTTTACGGGCGGCTGAAAAAAAGAAACCTAGAGGTGACTCTTTAACCTTTTTCGTTCTGAGATTCGAAAGAACCAGATTTTCCCAAACTTTCAAACTATCAAAAACCGACACCAACTGAAAAGTTCGAGCCATTCCCATTTTCACACGCTGGTGGGCTGGGACTTCGGTGACGTTCTTCCCGGCAAAAAAAATCGCACCTTCACATGGAGGGAAATACCCCGAAAGCAGGTTGAACAAGGTAGTCTTTCCGGACCCATTGGGACCAATGATACCAAGGACTTCGCCTTCTTCCAATCGGAGACTAACCTGGTTCACCGCAACCAGACCGTCAAATCGCTTTGTCAGTTCCTCAGCATGGATCAAGGCAGTCATGAATTGGCCTTTTGAACCTTCCTGTTGAAATTAAATGACATGCGAGAAGCATTAGAGAGGGAAGTGGAGTCATAATCCTTTTCCCACTTCCCTCCGGACCATTATTTTACCAGCCCAATGCACTTGGAGGTTTCATAAAAGACCCACCTTTGTAAGCATCAATGATCTTCAGGTAATCCCACTTATTTGCCCTTTGGTTCGCGGGGAGGCCTAACCCGATGAAAGAATCATATTTATATGCGACCTGGCCGTCGATGCGCCACTTGGCCGGGCCCTTTGGGCTATTCCAATCCGGATGCGCCATCAAAGCGGCGTAGGTTTTCTGGGGATCGGTCGATTGTGCCAGCTCGATTGCACGAGCCACCTCCTTAACACCACAATAGGCAGCCATTGCATAGGGATCCAAAGCCCCCCCGGTGGCAGCCAAATACTCCGAATTGATCTTCTTGGTGGCCTCCACAACCTGCG
>Ga0187849_1000745_pt1 | contig 40746 bp, 45 predicted proteins | sample June2016WEW_4_10_2_FD_132412 | JGI IMG/M metagenome (GOLD analysis project Ga0187849, IMG submission 132412) | Peatland microbial communities from SPRUCE experiment site at the Marcell Experimental Forest, Minnesota, USA - June2016WEW_4_100 | ecosystem: Environmental > Terrestrial > Soil >... | reverse complement strand
CGTCCAACTCCCCGGCATGACAGGATATGAGGCCACCCGCCACCTCAAGACCGATCCGACCACGGCCGCCATTCCCGTTGTGGCCCTCACAGCCCAGGCCATGCGCGGCGACGAGGATCGGGCCGCCGAGGCCGGGTGCGCGGCATTCCTGACCAAACCGCTGGACGGACGTGCCTTCCGGGACATCCTGCATCGCTTCCTCCCGACGTAAACCGGGTGAGACCAGCAGCGCGAGATCCCGGAAGTGAGGAAGTAGAGGGCGTTTCGCCATTCTCGTTTTCGATGGCTCCGGCCGGGCCAGACTCGAGGGCTGCCGGGTGCCAGGCCGCCCGAAGGGTCTGCAACCGCTCTTGAAAGGGGGAGGCCATGATCCGGCGATCGGCAGTCGCTGGCGCATTTTACGCGGGGACGCGGGACAGGCTGCACTTGCAGGTGGAAGACCTCCTCCCTAGGACGGCGACACCCGAGAAGGCGATCGGTGCAGTGGTGCCCCATGCCGGATACGTGTACTCCGGGCGGGTAGCCGCGGCCGTATATTCGCGGGTGGAATTCCCGGAGACCTTCGTCATCCTCGGCCCGAACCACACCGGTCTGGGCGCCGGTGCGTCCATCATGACCTACGGGCAGTGGGAGACGCCGCTGGGCCGGGTCCAGATCGACCAGGAGATAGGAAAGGCCATCCTGGCGAACTCGTTCGTGCTGGAAGAGGACCACCTGGCCCACCTCCGCGAGCATTCCATCGAAGTACAGCTTCCGTTCCTGCAGTATTCCGGGCGTCCCTTCGGATTCGTGCCGATCTGCCTCTTCAGCCACGAATATGCCGCCTGTCAAGAGGTGGGCCAGGCCGTGGCCAAGGCCGTTCGCGAGTCGGGGAAGCGGGTGCTGGTCGTCGCCAGCACGGACATGAGCCACTACGTGTCTCGCGATGAGGCAGGGGCCAAGGACCGAAAGGCCATCGAAGCCATCTTGGCCCTGGATCCGGAGGGGCTCCACCGGGTCGTGCGACGAGAGGGGATCAGCATGTGCGGGTTTCATCCGACGACCGCCATGCTGGTGGCCGCCAAATTCCTGGGAGGGACCCACGCCGATCTCGTGATGTACACGGACTCGGGGGAAGTGACGCGGGATCTGGATGAGGTGGTCGCGTATGCCGGCCTGATCGTCCGGTAATTGTGGATTGATGATTGCTGATTGCAGATTGACCATTGAAACGAGCCGCGGAGGATTTGAACATGACGTCTGAGCAGCTCAAGGCTAGGAGCAAGCAGTTTGCGTTGGCGATCATTGCGCTGATCGAAAAGCTTCCGCATACCCTGGCCGCCCAGATCATTGCCCGCCAGATGGTCCGGTCTGCAACCTCTGTGGGAGCGAACTACCGGGCCGCCTGCCGTGCTCGGTCTCGTACAGAGTTCGCGGCAAGGGTAGCCATTGCGGTGGAAGAGGCTGACGAGACTCTCCACTGGCTTGAGCTTCTCGAAGAGTCCGGTCTGCTTCGCGAGGAACCGGTGCGTCTCCTGATTTGCGAGGCGGGCGAATTGGTTGCCATCCTCGCGGCAAGCTACAAGACTGCGAGCGCGTCACGGGCTTCGAGGACAAGATCGTAGATTGATGATTTCGGATTGACGATTTGGGATTGTACAGTTACGATCCAATGTGAACCGCTGCGCGAATCTCAATCGACGATCATCAATCAGCAATGTGCAATGTGGCGAGGGAGGGCACCATGACCTACGTCGTGGCGGAGCCGTGCATCGGGACCAAGGATCATGCCTGCGTGGATGTCTGCCCGGTCGAGTGCTTCTACGAGGGCGAGGACATGCTCTACATCCATCCCGAGGAGTGCATTGACTGTGGGGCATGCGTGCCGGAATGCCCGGTGGCCGCTATTTTTGAAGAGAGCGATGTTCCCGAGCAGTGGAAGGACTATATCGCCAGGAATGCGGATGCTTTCAGGGGAGGGGCCAATCTCCCGAAGGCGCCCACGCGGGAAAAATGGGAGGAGACAAAGAAGGATCCAACCAGCGAGGCGGCCAAGTACTACGAGAAGTATCCACCGAAGCACTGAGCGGATCTGCCAGCCACCCCAGCGAAGCGCAGAATGCCTCACGCCCAGGCGTCCCGGAACCCGGGGTGCCTGGGCGTCGCTTTTTGATGAGGCTGGACCCGAGCTCCCCGAATTACCGGTCAGCCGTTGGATCGGTTAAGTCGAATATTCTCCCATATATTTAAAATGTTAAGAAGCATTGCTCGCGTACTCTGTTGGAGTTTTCTCCACCTCCTGATGATTTCCTCAAGGTTCCTGCGCAGGCCTCATGACCGGGATTCAGTTTACCGCTGCATAGCCGCATGAGGGCTGGCCAGGAGCAGTGCCGCCCGCGCAGTTGCGCGGGCGGCGCGTCGGCTCGGTCGGGGTCGGCTGTGAGTGGGGCTCTTATGGCGCTGGGGGCACCGTGATCTCTCGCCAGTCCAGATGGCGGGGGACCACCGGGATCGCTCGGATCAGCAGCACCGGCTTGATGGTGCTCCGAACCACCTTCTCCGCGATGCTTCCCATGACGAACCGGTCAATCCCGCTCCGCCCGTGGGTTGCCATGGTGACGAGATCAAACCCCTCCCGCTCCGCATAGGCGATAATCTGCGCAGCCGCGTCGCCGTCCAGGGCGACCGCACGGGCAGTGATTCCCTGTTCCTTCAGGTCTCGCCGAATCTTCTCCAGGTACGTCATGGCCTCGGCCCTGAGGGCCGCCTTCCGTTCGGCCGCCGCCTCTGGTATGGCTTCGAGCTTGGCCCCTGTGAATCCGAGGGAAAGCTGGACCACGGTAAGCAGTGTCACCTCGGCCCCGCTGCCCTTGGCCAGCGCCACGGCGTGCGGAAGGACCTTCTCCGCCAACTCCGATCCGTCGAGGGGCACCAGGATCTTCTTGTACATGAGCCACCCCCTTTCAGAAGATGATTTGTGATTGCCGATTGTCGATTGAACTTCCAATCATCAATCATCAATCCTCAATCACAAATCCACCCAAAGAGAAGGTGTAGCCTGATCCCCGGGCTGTCAAGGGCCGGAGAGCAGCGGCGGCGTCAGAACGGCACGCCGGGCGCCGTGCACACCTCTAGACGAGTCCCGATGGTCCGGTACATCACGGGGGGCCACCAGGGCCGCGACAAGATGCCGTCGTGAATGGCCCAACTCCGTCCCCGGATGCTCGCGCCGGCGCCGGGACGGCGAAATGGCGTCGACCCGTCCAGCCGCCGCTCCAGATCCCCTCCCGGCAGGAAGCCTCGGTGAATCGCCTCCATCCGGTCCTGCCCCGCCAGATAGCCGAAACCATGCCGCTCGTAGAGGAGGGCGTTGTGGTAGAAGAAGGCTTCGAGGAGCAGCGCGGGTTTCCCCAAGCGCGCCGCGAATGCCTCGATCCGGGCGAGCGTGGGTCGAAGCATCCGGAGGCCGGGACGGATCTGGCCCGGCGCCAGTCCGGCCCGCATCGCGGATTCTTCCTCGCGGCGGTTGCGCGAGCGCGCGCCCAGCTCGGTGACTTTTCCCTCGTCGTCCAGGTCGATCCCGAAGCGTGGACCCTCCGGGTCGTTCAGAATGATGAAGGTGATCTGCAGATTGCCGTAGCGGCTCTCATCCAGCTTCAGGAAGAGGGTGGGATCCAGGGCGTCGGCCCGGTGCTTGATGCTGAGCCGGACCCAGCGCTCGTCAGGCGGCGCGTCCACGCTGGCGACGGGTTTCCCCTGAGGATCGGTGAAGGCGAGGGGATCAAGGCTGAAGCGTTCACAGAACGCTGGAGGCACGAGGGAGAGATAGCACCGGTCGCGCTCGACGGGAGGCAGGGCGTTGATCTGGCACAGGCTGATCACCGCGCGGACTCCGTCAAGAGGAGGAGTCAGCCGGCATCTTCGGGGGCGGTGCGGCGGGCGTGTCAAACCAGCCGGGCCAGAGGTGGGCCGCCAGAGTGGTTAAGCCCCAGCCGAGCGCCCCGCCCCAGAGGGCGCCGACCAGGACATCTGCCGGGTAGTGAACGCCCAGGTAGACCCGGGAATACGCGACCCCGACCGCCAGGAGGACGAGCGCCCATCGCCAGCGGCGGAATCCCAGCCATCCCACCGTGGCCAGGGCGAACATGTTGCTGGCGTGGTTGGAGGGCAGGGAGAAGGATCGGGTGCAGCCCGCGAGCAGGTGGATGTCGGGGATCACGTGGCATGGACGGGTCCGGTGCAACGCGGCCTTGATCAAGTTGGTCCCCAGGTCCGAGAGGACCAGGGCCGCCAGCGCGACGGCCACCACGACCCACATCCGTCGCCCACCCCAGACGAGGAGCATGAGGACCACCACCAGCGCCGGCAGCAGGAAGTACCGCTTGTTGCTCAAGATCGGCATGACGAGGTCAAGAAGAGGGTTCTGGAGGGAGCGGTTGATCAGGTGGAAGATCGAGGCGTCGAGGGCCAAGAGTCCTGCCATCGGAATCAGGCCTGCGCGCGCTTCGTGGCGTGCGTGTCCAGGAGAAAGACCAGGCCGCCCAGGCCGCTCACCACCAGCGTGAGGGAGAACCAGACCAGCGACATGCTGAGGGCGGTCGCCGCGTCCACACCGACCTTGGCGAAAAAGTACACCGCGCCCCCCTCACGTACCCCGAGTCCTGCCACGGACACGGGCAGCATGGCCACGAAGGTGATCAGGGGGACGTAGAGGAAGAAGTAGGAGATGGGGACCCCCAGGTTCAAGCCGGCGCCAATCAGGTAGTACGTCACGACGATCAGGGCCTGGAGCAGCACAGAGAGCGCGATGGCCTGCCCCAGGGCCCGGCGATGTCCCCGATAGCGCTGCAGCGCCTCCACCATGCCCTGGAGCTTGGCCTGAAACCGGGTCAGCCCCACGATGCGCAGCAGGCCCGTGGCCCGCTCCTTCATCCGGTCGTGTAGGAGCACGGCGATCACCACGCTGAAGGCCGCAGCCACCGCCAGGATCATGACCGCCACCAGGGGATCGCGGAGCCGGCGGAAGGCCAGCCCCAGCGCGATCAGCGCGATGCCCACCAGGGCCGCAAAGCCGGAGAGCCGGTCCACCAGGATCGACGGGATGGATGCATTGTGCCCCTGGGTGATCCGGTAGATGGTGTAGCCCCGGACGATGTCGCCACCGATCAGCGTCGGCAGGAACAGGTTGAAGAAGGCCGCCTCGAAGTAGACGAGCGTCAGCCCCCACAGGGGCAGCCGGATCCCCTCGGCGAGAAGCAGGCGCTGCCAGCGGAACGTGCTGATGAGGTAGCCCAGGGTGTACAGGAGGGCACACCCCAGGAAGACTTTCAGGGGCAGTGCCTGGACGGTGCGAAGAACGGTGGGACGGTCCACCCGCCAGAAGAGGATCGTCAAGAGAGCGGCGCTGATGACAAGCTTTCCCAGAAAGACGAGCCGGCCGTCCCGCGCGCTGGGGGGCTGAAGGTCCATCACGCCTCCCGATCGGGGTGGCCCAGCACGCGCTTCACCATGTAGATCGGCTTCCGCTGCGATTCGTGGTAGACCCGGACGAGCATCTCGCCCAAGAGGCCCATCACGAGGAATTGGACGCCGACCAGGATCAGCAGGATCCCCAGAAAGAGGAGCGGGCGCCCGCCGATCTGGGCACCGAAGGCGAGCTTGAGCGCGGTGAGGTAGCCGCCGATGGCGATGCCGACGCCCGCGGCGAAAAGCCCCAGGAGGCCGAAAACCTGAATGGGCTTGGTCGCGAAGCTCAGGAGGAACTTCACGGTGATGAGGTCCAGGATAACCCGCAGTGTGCGGGTGATGCCGTACTTGGAGCGGCCGAAACGCCGAGGGCGGTGGTGAGTCTCCACCTCGGCGAGGCTGATGCCCATCCAGCTCGCAATGGCCGGGATGAAGCGGTGCATCTCGCCGTAGAGGTGGAGATGCTCGACGACCTCCCGCCGGTAGGCCTTGAGGGTGCAGCCGTAATCGTGCAGGCGAACGCCGGTGACCCGGGAGATGAGCCAGTTGGCCAGCATGGATGGCAGGCGCCGGCTCAAGAATGGATCCTGGCGTTCTTTCCGCCATCCGCTCACCACGTCGTGGTCCTTGGCCAGGGCGAGCAGTCGCGGAATGTCGGCCGGATCGTTCTGCAGATCCCCATCCAGGGTCACGATCACGTCGCCTCGCGCGTGGTCGAAGCCGGCGGACATGGCGGCCGTCTGGCCGAAGTTCCGCCGCAGTCCCACCAGGATCCACCGGGGGTCCTGCGCCCGCACGCTCTCCAGGCGCGCCCACGTCCCGTCGGTGGACCCATCATCCACCGCCACGACCTCGTAGGCCACCTCCTGCGGGTCCAGGGCCCTGCGGATCTCCTCCGCGAGGAGGGGGATGTTCTCCTCCTCGTTGAAGACGGGGATTACGATGGAGAGCGTGGGTCCTGCCTCGGCTGTCACCGGCGCCCCTCAATACCCCGTGAAGGCCCGGGGCGGGAATCCCTGGAAGTTGCGCCCCAGGAAAATGGAAAAGTCGCGGAGGTGTTGCCCCCGGTGCACGATCGGGACAACCCGCACCCGCTCAACCTCTCGGAAGGCCGTCCGCAGCTCCCCGGGTGGATCGCCGACGCCGAACGAGACGAACAGACCGTCCCGGCCCTGGAGCGCGTCCCAGCCCCCCCACAGATCGTACTGGTTCATCCGACGGCCGACGTTTGCATTGTAGACCCGGGGGTGCCCTTCCACGTAGAAGGCGAGTTCGCTGGCGATCTGGTAGCGGTCGCTCACCAGAAAGAGCGGGCTCGCCGCGCCGCGCTGCACCTGGGTCACGACCTGCCCCAGCTCGGGCCACCCGCGCAGCCGCTTGCTGACCAAGTCCACTGCAGCCGGAACCCGAGCGCCGAACAGCCCCAGCACGTCCGGAACGAATGCCACCGGAAGCAGCACGGTCGGCAGGATTATAGAAGCAAGCAGCAACCCGTTCAAGCGTCTGGTCACCCGGCGCCGTTCTCCCCATGGAGGCCATGTGTCGGCCCAGCCGCCGACTGCCACCGCAGCAGTGAAGTATGCGTGGGCCGCCCAATTGGCCTGGACCTTGGTGACGAAGCTCCAGCCCTGGAAGAAGAGGAGGACGGGAAGCGAGAGGCAGGCCAGCAGCAAGAGATCCTCCCGTCCCTGCCGGATGCCCTCACGCCACGCCCACCCCGCGCCCAGGAGCAGCAACGCGAACATGAAGGGCGATACCACGAGGAGCTGACTGCCGAGGAACTCCGGACCTCCGAGGAGGGACACCTGAGCTCCCCCCGCCCCGGCCTGGATCAGGACGTGGCGGCCCGAGAGCCAGCCATGCCGTGCGTTCCAGACGATGACCGGGCTGAAGATCAGGAAGCCCAGGAGGGCGGCCTCGTACGGCTCGCGCCGGTGGAGCCACGGACGGAGCTTGGGCGAGAGGAGCAGCCACAGGAGGACACAGGGCAGCAGCATGAGCATGGTGTACTTGCTGAGGAACCCGAGGCCAAGGGCAATTCCGGCGCCGTACCAGGAGCCCTCACTCCGGCGCCGGACAGCGCGGCAGAGGAACAGGCTCGCCAAGCCCCAGCAGAGTACGAATGGGGAGTCGATGGTCATGAGGATGGAGCCGGCGGCGTACAGGGGCACCAGGCTGAGCAGAACGACGCTCAGGAACCCGGCGCGTTCACTCTGGAAGATCCGGCGCGCCAGGATGTAGGCGATGCCGGCCAGACCGACTCCCAGGACGGTCGCAGGCAGCCGGATCCAGAACGCGGTGTCTCCTCCCAGGCGCGTGCTGAGCGCGATCAGGTACGCCACCATGGGGCCCTTGCTGTAGTAGCTCCAGTCCGGGCGCCGAGACCACTCCCAGTAATGCGCCTCGTCCGGGGCCAGTGGCCAGCGGCCGCTCGCGATGAACCAGAGATGAAACGCCGTCAGGGCGAGGAGCCAGAGCAGGGTGAGCGTGCGGTATGACCTCACCTCGTGAGATCTCCGGGCTGGGCAGGGCAAGAAATTTCGGAATGCGGAATGCGGAATGCGGAATGAGAAATCCGCACTCCGCAATCCGAAATCCGCAATCCGAAGTGTACCATCAGGCGGGCTCCGGCTGGATCTGCCGATCCTTGCCCGCGACATCGGCCACCATGCGGGCGCGATAGTCGGCCAATTTCCGCTTGAGCTGCGGATCCCCCAGCGCCAGGATCTCCACGGCCAGGAGGGCCGCGTTGCGGGCGCCGGCCCGCCCGATGGCCATGCAGGCCACGGGGATTCCGCCCGGCATCTGCACCGTGGAGAGGAGCGCATCCAGGCCGCCCAGTGCGCCCGACTCCATGGGGACGCCGATGACTGGCAGCGTCACGTGGGCGGCCAGGACCCCGGCCAGATGCGCCGCGCCGCCGGCCCCGGCGATCAGCACTCGCAGCCCGCGCCCCTCTGCCTCGCGCGCGTAGCGGGCAAGGCGGTCCGGGGTGCGGTGCGCGGAGCAGATGCGCAGCTCGAAGGGCACCGCGAACTCCTCCAGGATCTTGCCAGCCTCCTGCATGGTGGGCAGGTTGGAGTCGCTGCCCATGAGGATCCCCACCAGCGGCGATGCCGGGGCTGTCGAAGAACGCGCGGTGCGCTTGCGTGCCATAGGGCCTCCTGGCAAATGCGGAATGCGAAATTCGGGACGCGGAATTGGGAACCTGGAACGCGCTTTGTCATTCCACATTCCACAATCCGCATTCCGCACTAGGTTTGTCGGGCGAGCGCCTTTCGGCCGATGTCGGTGCGGTAATGGACCCCGTCCCAGCGGATCTTCTCCACGGCGCGATAGGCGCGGGCGATGGCGTCCGGGATGTCGCTGCCCAGGGCGGTGACGCCCAGGACGCGCCCCCCGCTGGTCACCACCTTGCCCCCGGCGATGGCCGTGCCGGCGTGGAAGATCACTACGTCCTTCATGCGGGCCGCGGCGCGCAGTCCACTGATGGCCATTCCCTTCTCGTGAGCGCCCGGATACCCTCCCGAAACCATGACCACGCACACCGCGGGCTCGGGCCGCCAGCGGATTTCCACCTCGAGCAACCGGCGATCCACCACGGCCTCGAGGATCGGGAAGAGGTCGCTCTCCATGCGCATGAGCAGCGGCTGGGCCTCGGGGTCACCGAAGCGCGCGTTGAATTCCATCACCCTCGGTTCGCCATCCTTGATCATCAGCCCCGCGTACAGGACGCCCCGGTAGGGGCGCCCCTCGGTGGCCATGGCCCTGACGGTGGGGATCATGATCTGGTCCATGATCTTCCGGTGGACCTCCTCCGTGACCACGGGCGCCGGGGAGTACGCGCCCATCCCGCCGGTATTGGGGCCCTTGTCGTCGTCAAAGACCGCCTTGTGGTCCTGCGAGGAAGCCATGGCCAGGACGGTCTCGCCGTCGGTGAAGGCCAGGAAGGATGCCTCCTCGCCGCTCAGGAACTCTTCCACCACGATCTTCTCGCCCGCGTCCCCGAAGGCGCGGTCGTCCATGATGCGCTTGACGGCGTCCAGGGCCTCTTTCACCGTCTGGCAGACGATTGCCCCCTTGCCCGAGGCCAATCCATCGGCCTTGACCACGATCGGCGCGCCGACATCCTGGATGTAGCGGCGGGCGTCGTCGGCGCGGTAGAAGGTCTGGAAGAAGCCCGTGGGGATCTTGTACTTCTTCATCAGCCGCTTGGCGAAGACCTTGCTCCCCTCCAGGATGGCCGCCTGCTGGTCGGCCCCGAAGATCCGGAGGCCGCGGCCCTCGAACTCGTCCACGATGCCCAGCGTGAGGGGCAGTTCGGGCCCGACGATGGTGAGGTCAATGCCCTTCTTGGCGGCGAATTCGGCGAGCCGGCGCACCTCGGAGGCGCTGATATCAACGCACTCGGCGAACTCGGCGATGCCGGCATTGCCGGGCGCGGCGAAGAGCTGCTTTACCTGGAGGCTCTGCTTCAACTTCCAGATCAGCGCATGCTCTCGACCGCCGCTTCCGATGACCAGCACTCGCATGTTCGCTCCGTTTCAGTCGACGTGACGTTGGCCGGCCGTCAATGCCGGAAGTGCCGGATGCCGGTGAAGACCATGGCGATGCCGTGCTCATCGGCGGCCGCGACGACCTCGGCGTCCCGCACCGACCCGCCCGGCTGCACGATGGCGGTCACCCCCGCCTCGGCGGCCGCGTCCACGCCGTCGCGGAACGGGAAGAAGGCGTCGGAGGCCAGGGCCGTCTCCTGGGTGGGGAAGTTGGCCTTCATCCGCGCCAAGCGGACGGAATCTACCCGGCTCATCTGACCCGCGCCGATCCCGACGGTCGCTTGTGCCGTGGCGAGGACGATGGCATTGGACTTCACGTGCTTCGCCACCCGCCAGGCGAAACGCAGCGCCTGCATCTCCGCGTCCGCGGGGGCCCGCCGAGTCGCCACCTTCAGCGCGGTCGGATCCAGGTCCACATCGTCCCGATCTTGGACCAGCATGCCGCCGCTCACCTGTCGCATCTCGAAGCCCCCGGTCCCCGATCCCCGGTCTCCGGCCTCCACCGGCATCTCCAGCAAGCGGAGGTTCTTCTTGTCCCGGAGGATGGTCAGGGCCTCCGGCGCGTAGCCCGGGGCGACGATGGCCTCGACGAAGGTGGAGGCGATTTCCCGGGCCGTGGCGGCGTCCAGCGGACGGTTCATCGCGAGGATGCCCCCGTAGGCGGAGACGGGATCGGTCTCGCGCGCGCGCGCGTACGCCTGGACCAGCTCGCCCGCCGTCGCCACCCCGCACGGGTTCGTGTGCTTGATGATGACCACCACGGGCTCGGTCCACTCCCGGGCCAGCTCCCAGGCGGCGTGCAGGTCCACGATGTTGTTGTAGGAGAGTTCTTTGCCGTGCAGTTGTCGGGCGGAGGCGATCCCGCCGGTGAGGTCGAGGTTCCGGTAGAAGGCGGCCCGCTGGTGTGGATTCTCCCCGTAGCGCAGCTCTTGAAGCCTCTCCAAGCGGACGTGGAAGATGGAGGGAAAGGAGCGCCGGGCACCCTCTGGGTGGCCGAGCGCCGGGAACTGGGGGCCGTCGGGTGCGAGTTCCATCCGCTCGAGAAAGCCGGCGATCATTGCATCGTAACGTGCCGTATGGGCGAAGGCCTTCCGGGCTAGACCGAACCGGGTGGCTGGCGAGAGGGCGCCGTGGTTTCGCGTCAGCTCCTCAAGAACCATCGAGTAGTCGGCCGGATCGACGAGGACGGCGACATCCTGGAAGTTCTTGGCGGCCGAGCGGAGCATCGCCGGACCGCCGATGTCGATGTTCTCGATGGCCTGGGCCAGTGAGACGTCCGGCTTCCCGATGGTCGTTTCGAAGGGGTACAGGGTGATGGCCACCAGGTCGATGGGCGCGATCCCCTCGGCGGCTATCTGGCGTTCGTGCTCCGGGTTGCCCCGGATGCTCAGCAGCCCGCCATGGATCCGGGGGTGCAGTGTCTTCACGCGCCCGTCCAGCATCTCGGGGAAGCCGGTGATCTCTGCCACATCGGTCACAGGAAGGCCGGCCTCGCGCAGGACCCGGGCCGTCCCTCCGGTGGAGATGAGTCCCACGCCAAGCCCCACCAGTCCGGAGGCAAAGGGTACCAGGCCGGTCTTGTCCGAGACGCTCAGGAGTGCACGGCGTACACGTGTCATCCGTTCTCCTCGTCCTCAGGTAAGGCGGGTCAGGGATTCCAAGGAGTCGTTCGGCAGTTTCCTACCCCCGAAGGAGTCCCGGGCCCCTCGGAGGGGCGGATTCGAAACTTCGACACGTCCCCGGGACGGCTGGACCGCCGAACTCCCGACCCGCCGACGCTCTTCCTGGACAGAAGGAATGTGCGAGGTTTCTGCTGCGGACCCTTAAATGAGCCAACGGATGCTAGCAAAAAGGCCGGGCCCCGGCAAGGGAATTCTCGCCGCCGCGGTCCGGCCCCGGAGCGCCTCAGGCTTCCCGCGACTCGACAGGCACGTCGTCGGTGAAGTGGTCCACCGTGAAGACCTGGATGGCCGCTCCGCGCCTCCAGGCATCGCCCGGCAGGCCGGCCTTGAGACACGTTTGGCGGAGGAATGTCTCCCGGTCCCAGCCAAACTCGCTGGCCACCTGGGGCAGCAAGAGCCCGTGGCGGCCCGCCTGGCTGATGAAGAGGCCGTGGGTTCCGATCCGGATCTCCTGCGGGTCGGCGACCGGGCGCAAAGGAGACAGGACGGACACCTCCACGCGCAGGCGGGGCAGCTCGTCAGGCGTCACGGGCGGAAAGCGCGGATCGGCGGTGGCGGCCGAGGCCGCGCAGTGGGCCACGGCCTCGGCCAGCGGTTTCACGGGTTCCACGTAGCCGATGCAGCCTCGCAACTCCCCCTCGCATGTGATGGTGACGAAGGCCGCAGCGAACGCCTTCAGCACCGGATCCTCAAGACGATCGCTCCTGGGAGGCGCGCCCCGGACGCGATCGCGGATGGCGCGCCGGGCCGTCGCCAGCAGGGCCGCGCGCTGCCCTTCGCTCAGGAGGGGCGGGGCGCCGTTCACGTCAGGGACCCAGCGGCGTCGCGCCGCCAATATACGCGGACGAGCTTGTCTTCGTGCGAGAACCGAATGTCCAGGGCGCCGCCGCAGGCCTTGTTGATGGCCCGACCGAGACGACGGGCCAGCTTCTCCGAGGTAGTCTCCACAACGAGAGGGTGCCGGGAATCTGCCTTGATGCGAATGATGCGCTCCAGGGGGTTCTTGGCCGCGGCGGCGCGGGCCGCGTTGCGGAGGAGATTGAGAATCTCCGCGCGGTTCTGGGCGAGGAAGGAGCCCGTCAGATAGAGGATGCCGTTGGGGTTGCCTTCCTGGGCGCTCCGACAGGCCGGGCAGGCGACGGTGATCGGACTGCCCCAACGCCGCACCTCGCGTCGGGTGGAGGGATCGAGAGACCATTTTCCCTTGTGCCACACGGCCTGGCAGTTGGAGCAGATGGCCGGATCTTTTGAGGGCTTCGAAACTCGGAGAGGGGTGGTGGAGGACAGGGCCTTGTCGAGTCGGACCAACCGAGCCTTGGCAGAGAGCATACGTATGTCCTCCTTGACAGCGGGTTCGGTCTGGCCACCTTTCAATATAGGGCCGGAAGGTCCGACCTGCAATCGGAGGAGGGCTCCGAAAAGACGCAACCCGGACCAGACCGTCCTTGTGAATTCCGGGAGGTGAGGCGGTCGAAATGACGTCAAATACTACGGCATGGCCGGGGCACTTCCCGTTGGTGGTCATGAATGTCGGATGGGGTATGATGTTCAGGATCGAAGTTGACATATGGCAGAGCGCGTGGTAATACTTGACTGTTCCGGTCGGCTATCTGTGATTTATCTCAAGGGGATAGCCATGAAGATTTCGACAAAGGGCGACTACGCCACTCGAGCATTGCAGGACCTTGCCACGCGTTACGAGAAGGGGCCTGTCCCCATCGAGGCCATCGCAGAGCGGCAGGCACTTCCGGCCAGGTATTTGGAACAGCTGCTCCTGACGCTCAAGCGGGCCGGTTTCCTCGCCAGCAGGCGGGGGGTCAATGGCGGGTACTACCTGGCCAAGCCGGCGAGGGAGATTACCCTTGGCCAGATCATCCGGGCTGTGGACGGTCCCGTAGCGCCAATCTTTTGCGTCACGGACCCCCCACGGGAAGGGTGTTCGCAGGAGACCATGTGTGTTCTCCGTGACGTCTGGGCCGAGGTGCGGGACGCCGTCTCGGCTATCGTCGATCACACGACGCTGGCCGACATTTGCGAGCGGATTCAGGCAAAAACCAAAGAGCGGGTCACCTATCAGATCTGATCCGACCCGGGCGGACGGAGGGTATGGCGCGGCAGGTTTCCAACGTTCTCGAGCTCATCGGGGATACTCCACTGGTGCGGCTGCAGCGGCTCGTTAAGCCGGGGTGGGCAACGGTTCTGGGGAAGCTGGAGTCGCTCAACCCGGGAGGGAGCGTCAAGGACCGGATCGCGCTGGCCATGATCGAGGAGGCGGAGCGCCAGGGACGGCTGAAGCCCGGCGATACGATCGTGGAACCGACCTCCGGAAACACCGGGATCGGGCTGGCGATGGTGGCGGCTGTGAAGGGCTACCGGCTGATCCTGACGATGCCCGAGGACATGAGCGTCGAGCGGCGCGCGCTGGTGCAGCGGTATGGTGTCGAGCTGGTATTGACCCCGGCCGTGGAGGGCATGACGGGAGCCGTCTACGCCGCCGAGGAGCTGGTGCGGAAGAACCCCCGCTTCTTCATGCCGCAGCAGTTCCTGAACCCGGCCAATCCCGAGATCCATCGGCGGACCACAGCGCGAGAGATCCTGAAGGCCACGGACGGCCGCCTGGACGCCTTCGTGGCCGGCGTCGGGACGGGCGGGACCCTCACCGGCGTGGGCGAGGTGTTGAAGCGCGAGCGGCCGCAGATCCTGGTCGTCGCGGTGGAACCGGCCCGCTCGCCCGTCCTCCAGGGCGGGAAATTCCGGCCGCATGGGATCCAGGGGATCGGCGCCAGCTTCGTCCCGGTCGTCCTCAACACGACCATCTACGACGAGATCATCGGCGTCCGCGACGAGGATGCCTTAGCCGTCACGCGGCGCCTGTCCCGGGAGGAGGGCCTCCTGGTCGGCGTCTCCTCGGGGGCCAACGTGTTCGCGGCCCTGCGGGTGGCGGAGCGGCTCGGCCGAGGCAAGACGGTAGTGACCATGCTCTGCGACACGGGCGAACGCTATCTCAGCGTCGCGATCTAGGTCTTATCCTTCCTTTTCTCTGGAAGCGCGTACGAGGAGTCAATACCATGGCAGTCACGGTCTACATCCCGACCCCGTACCGGAAGTTCACCAACAACGCCGCGCGGGTGGAGGTTCCCGAAGGCGACGTCCTGGCCCTGGTCCGGGAGCTGGAGGCGCGGTACCCGGAGTTGCGGGAGCGGATCCTTGGTCCCGACGGGCAGCTTCACCGGCACCTGAACATCTATGTGAACGATCAACCCGTCGAGGACCTGCAGGGCGTGCAGACCGGCCTCCGAGACGGCGATCAGGTCGCCGTGATCCCCGCCATGGTCGGCGGGACGCTGGCCTTCACGGAGGAGCAGATTCGCCGCTACAGCCGGCATATCATCCTGCCCGAGGTCGGCGGGATGGGGCAGCGGAAACTCTTGAGCAGCAAGGTACTGCTCATCGGGGCAGGCGGCCTCGGCTCCCCGGCAGCACTCTATCTCGCGGCCGCCGGCGTGGGGACCCTGGGGATCGTGGATTTCGACGTCGTGGACCTGAGCAACCTGCAGCGCCAGATCCTGCATCACGTCCACGATGTGGGACGGCCGAAGGTGCAGTCCGCGGTGGAGACCATCGGCGACCTCAATCCGGATGTGAAGGTGATCCCGTACAACGAGCCTCTGAATTCGGCGAACGTCAGGCAGATTTTCGCCGAGTACGACGTCATCGTGAACGGGTGCGACAACTTCCCCACGCGGTACCTGGCCAACGACGCCTGCGTCTTCCTGAACAAGCCGATGGTGGACGGCAGCATCTTCAAGTTCGAAGGCCAGGTCACCGTGTTCGTCCCGGGGCATGGCTGCTACCGCTGCCTGTACCCGTCGCCGCCCCCGCCGGGTCTCGTGCCGAGCTGTTCGGAGGCCGGGGTCTTCGGGGTGCTGTGCGGGGTCATCGCTTCCATCCAGGGGATCGAGACGATCAAGCTGCTCCTGGGGCTGGGCGAGCCGCTGGTCGGCCGCCTGCTGTTCTTGGATGCCCTCGGCATGGAGTTCCGCCAGGTGAAGATCCGTCGGGACGCCGACTGCCCGGTCTGTGGGGATCACCCAACAATCACGGACCTCATCGACTATCACGAGTTCTGCGGAGTGCCCCCGGCGGCGCGGCTCAGTTAGCGGCGTGCGCTCTGCGGCCCGGCGGTTCCGCTCCCCGCCGACCGTCCCTTCGGCGGAGCGCTCGAAGGATTTTTGGGAGTGGCATGACCTTGAGTGTGCGACTGGTATCAGCCTCTCAACGCCCGGGGATTGGGCGGATGAGGATGGACCGATGAGAGCCGCCGGCATCCTGGAGGCGATCGGGAACACCCCGCTGGTGGAGCTCCGTCGCATCAGCCCAAAGCCGGCGGTTCGGATCTTCGCCAAGCTGGAGGGGGTGAACCCCACGGGAAGCCTGAAGGACCGCATCGCCAGGTATATGGTGGAGGCGGCGGAGCGGAGCGGGGCCCTCACTAAGGACAAGATCATTCTCGAGCCGACCAGCGGGAACACCGGGATCGCCCTGGCCATGGTGGCGCGCTTGAAGGGCTACAAGGTCAAGGTCGTGGTCCCGGACAACGTGACCGTGGAGCGACGGCAACTGATGGAACTGTTCGGCGCGGAGATCCTCTGCTCGGACGGCAGCCAGGGCACCAACGGATCCATTAAGCTGGCCCAGCAGTTGGCGGAGGATCCCCGGTACTTCATGCCGTACCAGTATGGCAATCCCGCCAATCCGCTGGCGCACTACGAGACCACGGCGGCAGAGATCCTCCGGGACTGCCCCGAGGTAGACGTCCTGGTGGCGGGGCTGGGGACCGGGGGGACGCTCATGGGGTGCGCCCGGCGCCTCAAGGAGCACAATCCGCGGATCCGTGTCGTGGCTGTGGAGCCGCACCCGGGAGATCTGGTTCAGGGGCTGCGGAGCCTGGACGAGGGCTTCATCCCACCCATCCTGGACCCCAGCCTGCTGGACAGCAAGATCATCGTGGACAGCCGGTGCGCGTTCGCGGCCACCAAGGATCTGACGACGAAAGAAGGGATCTTCGCCGGGGTCTCGTCGGGTGCGGTCATCCACTGCGCGATCCGGGTGGCCCATCGCATGGAGCGGGGGACCATCGTCTGCGTCCTCTGCGACGGCGGCTGGAAGTACGTGAGCCTGGGCGTCTGGTTCAAGGACTTTCCACCGGTGGGCGAGAACATCCAGAGCCACGTGTGGTGGTAGTGGAAGAGCCGAGAGCCGAGAACCGAGAGTCGAGAAGCCGATGACGACCACGGGTGAGGGAGCGGTGACGGTCCATGCCCTGACGGCAGAGCAGTTGGCCGAGATCATCCGGCAGGCCGAGGCGGGCTATCCGGAGGAGACCTGCGGGATCGTCATCGGGAAGCCCGGGTCGCCGGAGACTTACCAGGTGCACCAGGTGAGGAACGTCGCCAACCTGGAGCAGCAGCAAGACACCAGGGGGATCGAGCGAGATGCCCGGACGGCATATCGGATGGATGACCGGGAGGTGCTGCGCGTTCTCCGCGAGGCGGATGAGGCCGGGTGGGACGTTGTGACGTTTTACCACTCCCATCCGGACCACGACGCCTATTTCTCCGCCATGGATCGCGATCGAGCACAACGGGCCGATCACGAGCCCCTCTGGCCCGGGGCCACCTACCTCGTCGTTTCAGTCCGGGATGGTCGCGCCCGAGAGGCGCAATATTTCGCCTGGGACGCTGCCCGGAAGGACTTCGTGGCGGTGGCCGCAAGCCTTCCAACACGTGAGCGCTGACTCCGAGGGATGAGGGGCGCGCCCCCTGTGCCACGTCCCCCCCGGGGGGAGCGGGAAGGCAACCGGAACCGGATGAGCCCTCGCGAGATCGCGCTTTGCCCCGGCGGCTTTTTGGGGTATGGTTAGTCCGCGAGTGCATGGGCGGCTGAGGCGGGGCTGGCCGGAGGAGGGGGCGGGTGAAGACGCAGGACGCCTTGAGCTTGCTGATTGCGCTGGAAGAGCGCGTGGCCCGCATCTACTTTCACTTCTTCCGGACCTTCCGGGATGACCGGGAAGCGGCGCAGTGCTGGTGGGACATGGCGCGGGACGAGTACGGTCACGTGGGCATCCTCAAGATGGTTCGGGATCTGGTTTCTTCCGAGGCCGAGGGGGGACATATCGGGGCCCGCCTCTGGTCGCTGGTGGACGTCGTGGAGCGCTGCGAGCAAGAAGCCGCCACCGCGGATTCCTTAAGCCGGGCGCTGGGGGTGGCCATCCAGCTCGAATCGTCGGAGCTGGACGCCCTGGGGCATCGCATCGTCCAGTCCTTGCGCGCCGAGTTGCCGGACGGGGCGGCCCGTCCATTTGCGGCAGCAGGTGCCCACCGGCAGCGACTGCTGGAGGCGGCCTGGAAGATCCCGGATTTGGCCTTGAGACAACGTCTGGAGACGATGTTCGGGGGCGCCAGGGGGCGCTGAGCAAGGTGGCCCATGGGCAAGCGACGGGTGCATCTCACCTTCCAGGGGCAGCTCGCGGACGAACCGGTCATCTGGACGATGAGCCAGCAGTTCAACCTGGTGTTCAACATTCGCCAGGCGGATCTGGAGGACGGCTTCGGCTGGATCATGCTGGAATTGGAGGGCGATGACGAGAGGCTGGCGGACGGCCTGCGATGGCTGGAGGAGCGGGGCGTCGTCGTCGCCCCCATAGAGCAGGACGTTGTGGCCGGATAACGTCCGGCGACCTCATTTTTGCTTGACACCCCCTGCGTGCTCTGCTTAAATCCGCCGCGACGCTGACTCATCCAGAGTGGCTGAGGGACTGGCCCTGCGAAGCCACGGCAACCCCGCGTGAGGCGGGGTGCCAACTCCTGCCCCGCGGACGCGGGGAGAGATGAGAAGGCGGCTGACGGGCACCCGTGAGCCCCTTCTCGTGCGAGTGAGAAGGGGCCTTTTATTTCCCCGGAGGGCGCCGGTGGCGACTTTGAGAGTAACACTGACCTTCCCGCCGGACTTGGTGCGTGAGCCGGTGATTTACACCGTGGCCAAGACTCACCACCTGGTTCCGAACATCCGCAAGGCCCGGGTGAAGGAGGGTGCGGGAGAGGCCACGCTGGATCTCACCGGGGCAGAAGAGGATCTGAAGCGTGGGGTAGAGCACCTGACCCGGCTGGGCGTGAAGGTGAAGCCGGTGGGAGGGCCCCGCTCGTCTGGGTGAGGAGAAGAGCTGTGCGCGGTCACGCACCGCAAAGTTGCGTGGTGATCTGAAACCCGAGCGTCTTGCGGGAGGCATTGGCCCGATGGGATATGTGAGGGGATTGAAATGTCGCGAGTGCGCCCGGCCGTACCCGGCCAAAGCGCTCCACGTCTGCGAGTTCTGCTTCGGCCCGCTGGAGGTGGATTACGACTACGCCGCCATCGGGCGCGCAATGGACCACCGCAGCATCGAGGCGGGGCCGCCCAACATCTGGCGATACCGGGCCCTGCTCCCGGTGGATGGTGAGCCGACGGTCGGTCGCCACTGCGGCTTCACGCCGCTGGTCCGGGCCCGGAACCTGGGGAAGGCGCTCGGTCTCAGCCAGCTGTATGTCAAGAACGATACCGTCAACCACCCGACGCTGTCCTTCAAGGACCGCGTGGTGGCGGTGGCGGTGATCAAGGCGCAGGAGTTCGGGTTTTCGGTGGTTGCCTGTGCGTCCACGGGGAACCTGGCGAACTCGGTAGCGGCCCATGCGGCGGAGGGCGGCCTCACTAGCTTTGTCTTCATCCCCGCGGACCTGGAGCAAGGCAAGGTCGTGGGCACCTCCATCTACGCGCCCAATGTGGTGGCGGTGGACGGCACGTACGACGAGGTGAACCGGCTGTGCAGCGAGGTGGCCGACAAGTACGGCTGGGCCTTCGTCAACATCAACATCCGCCCGTACTATGCCGAGGGCTCCAAGACCTTCGGCTACGAGATCGCTGAGCAGTTGGGCTGGCGCGCGCCCGATCACATCGTCGTGCCGGCCGCAGGGGGGTCGCTCATCACGAAGGTGTGGAAGGGCCTGAAGGAGTTCTACAATCTGGGGCTCCTGCCAGCCGTCCCCACCCACATGCATGTGGCCCAGGCGGCGGGGTGTGGTCCCATCGTGAATTCGGTCAAGGCGGGGAGCGAGATCATTCGGCCGGTGAAGCAACCCCGGACGATCGCCAAGTCGCTGGCCATCGGCAACCCCGCGGACGGCTATTATGCCTTCAAGGTGGTGAAGGACAGTGGCGGGAGCGGTGAACATGCCACCGATGAGGAGATCGTCGAAGCCATGAAGCTCCTGGCCGCGACGGAGGGGATATTCGCCGAGACGGCGGGCGGCGTCACCGTCGCCGCGACGAAGAAGCTGGTGGAGCAGGGGGCCATCGGCCGGGACGAAGTCACGGTCATCTCGGTCACCGGCAACGGCTTGAAGACACAGGAGGCTGTAGCGGGCTCCCTGCGGGTCCCGGCCCACATCAAGCCGACGCTGGCGTCCTTTGACGCCGCGCTGGCCCAGCACCCGCCGAGTGGGGCCGGAAAGGGGTTGACGGCTGGTTGCTGAGCGGTGTTCACCTGAGATTCTCCAATTGCCAGAGGAGGGTATGCGCGTATGAGCGTGCTCGTGCGGATTCCCACGCCCTTGCGGGCGGTGACGAAGGGGCAGGGCGAGCTGAAGGTCGAGGCGGCATCCGTCCAGGAGCTGATTAGCCGGTTGGACCAGGAGTACGCCGGGATCAAGGCTCGTCTCTGCGAGGACGACGGGAGTTTTCGCCGCTTCATCAATGTTTACGTGAATGAAGAGGACGTTCGCTTTCTGCAGGGGCTGGCGACGCCCCTGAAGGCCGGCGACGAGGTGTCAATCGTCCCAGCCATTTCCGGCGGGCGATAGGTTCCCGCCAGGCCGCCGTTCTCGCTGGTGGCGGCGCGAGAGGATCTGATTCGCCGGCCTGATCGGATTGTTTCCGGAAGACCTCGATAGCCGTCCGGGAGACCCCCATGGCCTCGAAGGTCCCCCCAGAGGTCAGGACGTGGGTGATGGGGGTCGCGGCGAGCATTGGTCTCTCGGCGTGCGCTGGGAGTATCCCTCAGATCTCGCTTCAGGTCCCAGCCCCCTCTCCCTTTCCGGGCCCACCGGGAAGCCCGCGAGTGGGCGTGCATCCTTTGCGCGACGCCCGGGAGCTAGCCCTCCTGAAATTGCGACAGGGGTGGTTCCTGGAGTACCTTCCCGAGGAGGCGCTGGACCCCAGCCCCACCCAGGCGGTCGCCCAGGCCCTCATAGAGCGGCTTCGCGCCTCCGGTCGCTTCGAGCAGGTGATCCGCCTGGCACCGGAACAGGAACCCCCGGAACCGTTCAGCCCAGCCCGCAATCCGGTGCCTGCCGAAGTGGTCCTCGAGGGTGATCTTCAAACGTTCTACGTGGAGCGGAATACCGTCAGCAATCCGTTCCTTTCGATGCTGATGGCGCCCCTCGGTGTACCCCTGATCGCTCTCAGCGGGTTGAGATTTCTATCCACGCCGGCCACCCCATTCCTCCCTGTGAAGTACCACGCCGACCTGGCAATGCAAGTACGCCTGTGCGATTCGCGGACCGGGGTCGTCGTCTGGGAAAGGACCGTTGAAGGAATCGGTGAGCTCAACGAGACGACTGCGACGGAGCTTTTCATGGGCAAGGAGGACCAGATGAAGGAGGCGGCCACCCTGGTCCTTCAGGCGGGGGTCGAAAAGTTTGCTCGCCAGCTCCCCTCCGCCGACTGGTTCAAGGTCCGCTGGCCGAGGACCCCCAGCCGCGGTCCCGGCACGCCTGCCCCCGCGCCCCGCTAACCTCCCAGTTGTCCAGCGCCGGCCTGTTCTTGACCCGGTCCGACCCGCAGAGAGGGGCATGTCTCCCCGTGATCTCCGGGGATGTGAGAACCCGGGACAAGCCTGCCGCCGGACTTGACGAAAAGGCACAGCTTCTGCCATTGTTGCTACGGAAACAACGGTTCCGAAACCGCCCGGGAGGGGGCCCTCTTTGTCCCGGGGGCTCGCGCCCGGCACGGCCCTTCACGGGGACGGCTGGCACGCCGATAGTTGGCTGCGCCGGCCCGCGCTCGGATTTCGCGCGAACACGGAGGAGCAAGCAGATCCCGTTCTGCGTGGAGTTGGCGAATGCGGGCAGGCGGATCGCCCGGTGACTGACGCGAGTGCACAGAGGAGGGCAGGGCGGGAGGGCCGGCTTCGCCTGAAGGTGTGCACAGGCAATATGCGACGGGAGGAGATCCCATGGAAGTGAGCTTGCGCGACTGGTTCCTGGCGCGCTGGGGAACGTACTTCGATGGAGCGGAGCTGCCCATCGCGTTCTATTACACCGACCGGGAGGACACCGCCCAAGCGGCCACGCCCCCCGCGGGGCATCGGTGCCTCATCGCAGCCCTGTCGCAGGTGCGAAAGGGGAAACCCCTCCGCTTCGACGCCGGCTCGGTCGGATGCGGGGGCGCGAAACGATACCTCGGATTTTCGGAAGAGATCATGCAGGACTTCGAATACTTCCTCTCATCAGGAATCCCCGGAAGGCTTTCGGGAGAGCGCTACAAGAAGTCACCGGAGCTGGTGAGGGAGATGATGGCAAGGGCGCCGGTGTTCAGGGCGCCCGCGCGGTTCATCGTGTTCAAGCGCTGGGATGCCCTCGGGGAGGCCGACGATCCTGAGGCGGTCGTCTTCTTCGCCCGTCCCGATGTGATCTCCGGCCTCTTCACGCTCGCGAATTTCGACGAGGTCGAACCGAACGGCGTGTTCTCGCCCTTTGCCGCCGGCTGCGGCTCGATCGTGCAGTATCCCTATCTCGAGAGGGACTCCGAGCGTCCGCGAGCGGTCCTCGGATTGTTCGACGTCTCCGCGCGACCCCACGTCCCCGGTAGCGTTTTTACTTTCTCCGTGCCCATGAGCAAGTTTCGCCGGATGATCGAGAACATGGAGACGAGCTTTCTCATTACCCCTTCCTGGGGGAGGGTGAGCGACAGGGTGGTGTGACGCGCCCGTTTGGATGGGGATCGGAGGGGCGGGGCAGTTCCCCGTAGTGATTTACTTGCCAAGTAAGATGGAATTTGGAAGAATAACAACAGGACCGATCGTGGCGCGGGGACCCCAGGGGGGATCGAACTTCTCGTGCCGCGGAGCCGCAACCGGAAGGCTGAGGGACGTCGCGGAGTGCCGGACGGACTGCCGAACGAGGGGTAGGCCATGAGCAGCGTCACCTACTTCTGTTCCCACTGCAACACGAACCAACAGACCTTCGAGTACTATGAGGGCAACCATCTGTTGGTGCGCTGCCAGGTCTGCGGCTATCCGGTCGAGGAAGGGGTCGTCGAAAAGGAGGGGGTCACCTTTGGCCGGCCCAAGATCCTGTTCATCGACGACGACCTGCTCCTCCTCGGCCTCTTCACGCACACCCTGGAGGGCTACGATTTCCAGGTCCTTACGGCCATTGACGGCCCCTCGGGTCTCGAAAAGGCCAAGAAGGAACGCCCTGATCTGGTCGTCCTGGACGTCATGATGCCCGGGATGGATGGGTTCGAGGTCTGCCGTCGGATGCGGGCTGATCCCGACCTGAAGGGGACTCCCATCATCATCGTGACCGCCATGGAGGATCCCAAGCTGAACGTCAAGGGCTTCCAGGCAGGTGCCACCCTGGCCACCAAGAAACCCTTCGACCCCAAGAAGCTCGTCGACACCATCAAGACCGCCCTCGCCCTCAAGGCCAAGCCTCCCGCCAAGTGAGCCCGCTGCAGGGTCGGTGGCCCGTCCGGCGGTTGCGTTGACGCCCATAGCCTAGGCTGTTACTAACTCGTCTGTAAATATGTCTACACATTCCTGTTGGAATATGTGGTTCCTATCCCAAAAGTGTCTGATGGAATGACGACCTTGAAAACAAGGGGTTACGAAAAATCAGCCGCAGGGCCACGCGGAGGGCAGGCAGCCCCCGGGCGCTCTCGGCTGGCGCCATCGGGCCCCCCCCGCCCGCCCCAGGGCTGGCTGGAAATTGGCGGAGTACCCAAAACACCCATTGCGTGGCCTGGGACTTCTAGAACCGTGAATTCGAGCAGTTAGCACCAGACACTTTTGGGAGAGCAGCCGAAATTAGGACACTACCGACGAGAGGGATCGGTGGAAGCATCTGGAGGTAGGGCAACTAGCCGACGAACTTGCGCGTGCCATCTCCCGCGCCACCCAGCCCGTTCCGGCCGATGCGCTGGACACTCCTCACGTCTCCGCTGCGGCGGGCCGGACTATCCGTCCCCACAACCATCGGTGCAGGCTCTTCGAGGGGTGGCGAGAGAGCGCTCGGCCGTTTTCTCGACAGTGCCCTCGGCGCCTTGGCAGAGGGGACGTCCCTCCGTCATGTTGCCCACACCCGCGGATCCCTATCCGTGAGCGAAGGGGACGATCGTGCAGCCAGGGCTGATCATCTCGGACGGAAGCTCTGGCGGTTCTGCGTGAGCGTGCAGCGGACGCGTCAGCCATACGGGAGGAGCTGCGAACGCTGAAACATCCCCGGGGCGACGCGGTCCAGCCTCCTCGCGTCCCAGCGTCCCCGCCTCCACGTGAGTTCCCTCGGATTCTCGTCTTCGGGTACGCAGACGTCGGGGTCGCGTGCCTCCAGGAGCTTCTCGGCCAGGGGGCGAACGTCGTGGCGGTGGTGACCCACCGGGACGACCCGGGCGAGACGATCTGGTTCGGTTCGGTGGCGGAGCTGGCCGGGGCGCACGGGATCCCGGTGCAGACGCCCGAGGATCCGAACGTCCCAGCGTTCGTGGAAGAGGTCCGGCGGCTGCGGCCGGATCTTCTGTTTTCGTTCTACTATCGCCGGCTGCTGTCGCCGGCCATCCTGGCCGTCCCGCCGCTGGGGGCCATCAATCTGCACGGCTCGCTCTTGCCGAAGTACCGCGGGCGGGCGCCCGTCAACTGGGTGCTGGTGCGCGGGGAGACGACCACCGGAGTCACCCTGCACTACATGGACGCCAGGGCCGACCATGGCGCCATCATCGCCCAGCGCGAGGTGCCCATCCCCATCGAGGACACGGCCCTCACCCTCTCCCGAAAGCTGACGGCGGCGGCCCGCAGCCTGCTCGCGGAGACGTATCCCCTGATCGTCGCGGGGAAGGCGCCACGGATTCCCCAGGATCACAGGGCGGCGACCACATTCGGACGACGCACGCCGGCGGACGGCCGCATTGACTGGTCCAGATCCGCCTGGCAGATCTACAATCTCATCCGGGCGGTCACCCGGCCATTTCCCGGGGCATTCACGTTCTGGGGAGCCAGGAAACTTTTTCTCTGGTCTGCCCGGCCACCCGGTGGGCGGGCGTGTGAGGCCCCCCCCGGGACTCTCCTGGGCGCCGGGGAGGGTGGGGCGCTGGAAGTGGCGACGGGCCACGGGATCCTCGAGGTGACCGGGATGCAGGCGGAGGGCGGGCCGGAGATGGATGGAGCGACCTTTCAGATGACAATCGGAAAGGGCTCACGGGCTCCTGGCGCGAAGTTCGGCTAGGGGCGTATGGACGCCTGCTCGCCTACCAGCGTGCGGGCAGATGAGTGCACAGGGGGAAAGGAGGCCCAATTGAAAGTCCTGATCACGGGCGGGGCGGGGTTCTTGGGATCGCACTTAAGCGACGCGTTCCTGGCGCGGGGGGATGACGTCACCATCCTGGACATCGGGGGCGACCTGAAGGTGCGGCACAACCTGGGCCACCCGCGGTTCCACTATGTCCGGGACTCGGTCCTGAATACCGAGATCCTCGACGGCCTGATCCTGCGGTGTGACCTGGTCTACCACCTGGCGGCGGTGGTGGGGGTGGAGCATTATGTCGGTGATCCCTACGAGGTGCTGCACGTGAACATCAACGGCACCCAGGCGGTGTTGAAGCTCGCGTACAAGCACAACCGGAAGGTGGTGTTCAGCTCCACCTCGGAGGTGTACGGTCGGAACCCCCAGGTGCCCTTCGCGGAGGACGACGAGCGGGTCCTGGGCTCCACCCGCATCGACCGCTGGTGTTATGCGACGGCCAAGGCGGCGGCCGAGCACTTCTGTTTCGCCTACCACCGGCTGGGACTTCCGGTGGTCGTCCTGCGCTACTTCAACGTATACGGTCCGCGCCTGGACAAGATCGACGTGGGCCGAGTCATCACCATCTTCATGGGCCAGGTGCTCCGAGGCGAACCGGTGACGGTGATCGGGGACGGCCAGCAGACGCGCTGCTTCACCTACATTGACGACGCCATCCAGGCCACGGTAGAGGCGGGCCTGAACGACCGCGCCGTGGGCGAGGTCTTCAACGTGGGGAGCGACGTCGAGACCAGCATCCTTGAGCTGGCCGAGACGATGATCCGGATCGCCGGGTCGTCCTCCAGGGTGGTCTTCGTCCCCCAGCAGTCGGTGTACGGGGACAGCTATGAAGACGTCCCGCGCCGGGTCCCCTGCGTCCGGCGGATGCACGAGATCCTCGGCCTCGGGGCTGAGACCCCGCTGGAGAAAGGCCTGCACCAGACGATCGAGTGGTTCAAGGCGGGGAACGGACGCTAAGGGGCCGGTCCCGATTGAGCTTCCTTCCCACGAGTGCGGGCGCTGGCGGGTACGCCGTGAGGAGCATGGAGTTGTGATCCATATCCACCTCCTCCGCATATACCTGCCCGCGCGCCGTGCCTGGGCGACGTGCCCCCGCTGCAGGTCTGAGCGCGTCTTCCCCCTCACCCTGCTCGCGTAAGCGCCCGCTGTGACCCCACCTCTTGCACCTGATCCCGATTCTCGCTGCAGAGACTCCAGCCAACCTCGCGCTCGCGCCCGACCAACTCACGGCGGCAGAAGCCGAGGTGGGCGCCAAGCCCTGCGACCTGCGGAGTGATGTCGAAGAGACGGTCGGAAACACGCGCGAGCTGGACGCCGCCAGGGAGGTGACGCGGCTCGACGTGAAGCTCGCGCAGGCAGCCGTGGGCCTGACCCAGTCCACAGGAGATGCAGGCCACGCACACTTGCGCGACCTCGAGCGAGCGCGGCTCCACGAAAGCAAGCAGGGGGTGGCGTTCTCGACGCCGACGTCGTCAAACACAAGGCGCAGGGGGCGCGCATACAATCCACGGGTCACCTGGCGAGGGTGTATTCCAAGAGGGAACGAATGGCAAGAAGCAAGGCTATGGCTGGGGCCCGAATGCGAGTATACTGAGGACCCGTTCTTGACTCTATTGAGTGTGGGTGCGCTATCCCAATTGTTCGGAGGTATATCTTAGATGTCGTCCGTCATGAAGACGTTGTTTCTGAACCCGCCCAGTTTTGAGAATTTTGACGGCGGGGCGAGCTCCCGGTGGCCAGCCACGCGCGAAATTGAATCCTACTGGTACCCTGTCTGGCTGACGTATCCCGCGGGGATGCTCGAGGGAAGCCGTCTTCTGGACGCCCCACCGCACAAGATTTCACCTGCGGAAACCATCCGCATTGCAACAGACTACGATTTCGTGGTCGTGTTCACGTCGACCGTCGGCTTTCCGAGCGACGTGCGAATGGCGCGGGCGATGAAGGAAGCGAAGCCCGGCGCCACGATCGCCTTTGTAGGCCCCCCCGTGCAGATCCAGCCAGCGGACAGCCTGTTGGCCAGCCCGGATATTGACTTTGTGGTCCGCGGGGAATTCGATCACGCCGTCGTCGAATATGCGCAGGGCCAGCCGGTCGACCAGATCCGCAATGCGAGCTACCTCCAGGACGGAACAGTGGTGCACAACCCGCCGCGGCCGCTGCTGCAAACCCCGGACTTGGACCAGCTGCCCTTCGCGACCGACATCTATAAGCGCGATCTGACGATCGAAAAGTACAGCGTCCCGTTCCTGCTCCATCCCTTCGTCGCCTTTTATACCTCACGCGGCTGCCCGGCGCGCTGCACCTTCTGCCTGTGGCCGCAGACGCTCTCCGGGCACGCGTGGCGCACCCGGTCGGTGGAAAACGTGGCGCGGGAGTTCCGGCACGCGCACGCGATGTTCCCGCAGGCCAAGGAGATCTTCTTCGACGACGACACGTTCAACATCCGCAAGGACCGTGTGCTCGCGCTCTGCAAGTTGCTCAAGCCCCTCGGTGTCCAGTGGTCCTGCACGGCCCGTGTGCACAGTGACGACGAAACGCTCACGGCCATGGCCCATGCCGGCGCGCGGCTCTTGGTCGTTGGCTTCGAATCCGGCGCGGCGCAAATCTTGAAGAACGTCCAGAAGGGCCAGACGCTCGACATGGGGCGGACGTTCGCCCAGACCTGCAAACAGTTGGGAATCAAGATCCACGGCGACTTCATCATCGGCTTGCCCGGGGAAACACCGACCACCATCGAGCAGACCATCGCATTCGCCAAGGAGCTCGATTGTGAGACGATTCAAGTCTCCCTGGCGCACGCCTACCCTGGCACCGCGCTGTACCACTGGGCTGCGGAGAGAGGCGTTCTGGCACGGGAAGCTGCCGCCGATGCCGGGGGCCACCAGCTTCCGCACCTCGAGTACCCGGACCTCAGCCGCGGGGAGATGCTGCAAGCCGTGAACCGCTTCTACGCTGCCTACTACTTCCGCCCGCGCGTCGTCTGGCGCATCGTGCGCGAGGCCCTGTGGGATAGCCACGAGCGCGCGCGTCTGTATCACGAGGCCGTCTCGTTCCTTCGCCTGCGTGCCGAGCGGTGGAAGGTGGCGCGCAAGGGTCTGGAAACGAAGCCGAGTGTCCCGGGGCCGCCGATCGCAACCACCCCTCGCCCCGGCGGGGCGGGCGAATCCCCGCGCGCATGAAAACACCCCACGGCCTGCGCGGCAAGACCGGCGTCTTGATTCTGGTCATGGTCGTTTTCGGCCCCCTGGGCGACGTCTTGCTCGGCAAGGGGATGAAGCCGATCGGCGCGATTACGAGCTGGTCGCCGACCGCGTTCGCCCACCTGTTCACGCGGGCGTTTTCCTCGGCGCTCATCTGGTGCGGGATCGGTTCCCTGCTGCTGTTCTTGCTGGCGCACCTGCTGGTCCTTTCCTGGGCGGACTACAGTTTCGTCCAACCCGCTTCGGCGACCAGTTACCTCGTCGTGGCTCTGCTCGGCGTGCTGTGGCTGGGCGAAGCGGTCACCGCGATGCGCTGGACGGGCGTGCTGACGATCTGCCTGGGGGTCGTGCTGGTCGGAGGGACGCCGCCCCGCACGACGGCGCAGGGATGACGATGCGCGGCATCGTTTTCCTGGCCAGTATCGTCTTGGGCGGGACGGCCGGGGACCTCTGTGTCAGCCGGGCGATGAAGCACATCGGGGAAGTGAAGAATTTCACCCCGCGCCACCTCCTGCGCGTGCTGCTGCGTGCCTTCCGGGTCGGCTGGATGTGGCTCGGCCTGGCCCTGATGACCGTGGCGTTCTTCTCGCTGCTTGCCATTCTCTCGTGGGAGAATGTGAGCTTCGTGGTGCCCGCGACGGCGCTCAATTACGCCGTGGGAGCCCTGGGCGCAAGATTCCTGCTGGGCGAGCGCGTGTCCGCGAAGCGCTGGGGCGGTGTCCTGCTGGTCTGCTGCGGCGTGGCACTCGTCTGGTACGGATGAAGACGTTCGATGCTGCAGACTGCTTTCGGGTGGCTGGTGATGGGGCTGGCTCTCGGCTCGATCGGCTATTATCTGCTCGCGATGCTTAGCGCGCTGCGCTTTTTCCGAACCCGTCCGACGTGGCCCGCCGACTTCACTCCACCCGTCAGCATCTTGAAGCCCGTGAAGGGCCTCGACCGCGAAGCCTACGAAAATTACGCGAGCTTTTGCCATCAGGACTATCCCGAGTTCGAAATCCTCTTCAGCGTTCGCCAGGAATCGGATCCCGTCATCCCGATTCTCGAAAAAGTCATTCGCGATTTTCCCGAGCGGAGGATTCGTCTGCTCGTCGGCGCCGTGCAGCTCGGCACCAACAACAAGGTGAACCAGCTCGTCCGACTGGTCCGCGAAGCGCGCTATGACATCTTGGTCATCAGCGACAGCGATAGCCGCGTCGGTCCCGGCTACGTGCGCGCGGGCGTGGCGCCATTTGGCGACCCGAAGGTCGGCGCGGTCACGTGCCTGTATCGCGGGCTCACCGACGAGAGCTTGCCCTCGCAGATGGAATCGCTCGGCATTACATCGGACTTCGATGCGGGCGTGCTGGCAGCCTGGGCACTCGGGGGTGTGGATTTCACGCTCGGTACCACGATGGCCACCACCCGCAGGCATCTGGCTGAAATGGGCGGCTTGGAGGCCCTCGTTGATCACTGCACCGAAGACTATGAGCTGGGTCATCGCATCGCCGCACTGGGCTATCGCGTCGAGTTGACCCCCTATCCCGTTTACACCGTTTTCCCCACGCAGACGTTGCGCGACTGCTTCGCCCACCAGGTCCGCTGGGCTCTTACGTTCCGCCACGCCGCGCCCTGGAAACATTTCGGGTTGCTGTTCACGCACGGCCAGCCGTGGGCTCTCGCGGCCGCGGTGGCCGCGCCCTCGGGTGGATTTCCGCGGCATACCTCACCGGCTACGTTGTGCTGCGCGGCGCGATGGCCTGGACGGTTGGCGTCTGGGGCGTCGGAGATCCGTTGCTGCGCCGCAAGCTGTGGCTGGTGCCGCTGTGCGACGCTTTCGCGTTCGTCGTTTGGGTGACCAGTTTCTTTAGCCGGCGCATCATTTGGCGCGGCGCTGAATATTACATCCGCGACAAGCGCCTCGTTCCCGCCGAGTCCCGCAGAGCCCGCGGTTGACGAATTCCTCCTTCCTGTTTGAGGCGAAGGGGTGCATGCGGAATGCGGAATGGCGAATGCGGCATCTGGGGGACATGCGGAGTGCGGACTGCGGAAGGACCGAAGGGCACGGTCCACAGTCCGAGGTCCACTGGGCGATGGGCAGGCGCTGGCAGGCGGGCAGGCGAGCCAGCGAGTCGGCTCGAAGGCTGGCGAGCTGGCCAGCGAGCAGGCTTCTGGCTGGCTAGCCGGCAGGCGTGAGGGGTGAGGCGGGAGGGGTGAAACGGGAGGCGGGAGACAGGAAAGCGCAAATTCGAGAGGGCCGGTAGCCTGGAGGGACGGCTAGCCGGTGGCGCCGATTAGGCAGAAATTCCAAGTATCAGGGGATGCGCCAGCTCGCGATGCGAAGGTGACGAATGCGCTGGAAGTGGGCCTGATTTTCAGTCCCGAATGTCAAACGATGCACCAAGGCGGTTGCGGCGATCAGGATGTCGGCGTCGCTGATTAGGTGGCCGTCTCGATAGAGGTCGGCATACACATCCGCGGCCCGGACAATTATGTCATCGGTCAGAGGAAGCACACGACTCCTCTCGCATCTCTGCTCGAAGGCAGCGACGTGACGGGTAGCCCCTTTGGCTTTCAAGCCGCGCAGAATTTCGTAACGGGGAATGATCGAGAAAGGGAAGCTCCGGTGGTCCGCCAGATACTCGCGTGCGGCACGTTGAACCTGGGGGTCCCGGGCCCTCAGGACTTCAGAGAGGGTATCGGTGTCCCGCAGGGCAGCCGGCATTCGCTCAGGGTCCTTGGCGCATAACGTGGCTGCGGTCGAGGGCAATGCGCTCGATGGCGGCAACGTCTTCCTCGGAGAGTCCTTCGTACACCCGCCCCCAGGCCTGCACCGCATCCTCAGGCCCTTCCGCGCTGGGGACCTGGATGGTGATCAGAACCCGCAGGTGCTCCGGCAGGTCGAGTGGCTCCAGGGGAGTGAGCACACCATTCTTGAAGACCGCCTCTACTACCTTGTCCATGGCTGTTCACTCCTTGGCGATGTTGGGGGAGGCTCAAGGCCGGACGCCCACGCCACAAGACCTATCGCACACGCCTGAGGTCTGGGCAAGGCCAAGGCGCACGAAGAGGGGCGGAATCTCAACCATACATGTGCCGGTGCCGGTTGGCTGGCAGGGACTAAAAAAGGTACGCCCTGAATTTTGCACCGAGATTGACAGAACCCTCAATTAGCGAGGTCCCGAACGATCTTGATTCACCCCATTGGGTGGTGCAAAAAATTTCTTGCACGGCGCTTCCGACCAATGGCGCCAAGGCAAGTGAAGGCGTGATCGGGTCTGACGTGCAAAATTCAGGTACTAAAAAAGGTGTCGGACACCTTTCGAGAGGTAACTGCTTGATTTCCTTGGAACTGATTTTCGATTCTTCGCAAGCGAGATTCCGGGCAGGGAGCTTATGAAGCCGTATCCGCCGGTGGATGATCTCCTCTGCCCTGTCCTGCGGGTGGCCATGCCCCGCGCCGCACGCCTTGCCTCGGTGCCCCTCAGCGAGGAGACCTTGGCGTCCCGGGACTGCGTCTGCCTGGCGGTGGCGCACCGCGCCTTCGACCACGCCATGACGTGGCTCCTCACCCACAGCCGGCTGCTGCTGGACGCCACGGGGGCGACAAGGTTCGTGAATGGCGATCAGTCACAGACGATCCGCTTGGGGAACGGTACGGGAACGGGGGACTGAGAAGCGGGCGAGGTCAAATGCTGATAAAAAGCGTACGAATGTACGAGGGTACGAACGGACGGGGGCAATGCGGAACACCCAGGGGGTACCCGAATGGCGAATGCGGAATGAATTCAAGAACTAAAGGCGTCCGGGGGGACGAGAGTACGAGGGGACGAATGTACGAGAGTTGGAAAGGATGCCCTCATGGAGAGTGTGGGATCGGATGGCGGTTCATAGGCCAAGAAGGATCCGCAGCCGATCCTCGACGGCGGCCATGGTCGTTCCTGAAATTCTCCCCCCGCGGTGGGCTAGCCGCTCCTTTGCCACGGAGCGGATGTCCTCGCATTTGATAAAGCTCTTGACCTTCACACCCCCCTCGGGTGGATTCAGCTCGACATGAAAGGGGATGCCTGTGGCGACGCTCGTGAGAGGCAGGACCACAATAAGCCCGGCTGGCCCGTGGTTGAACAGGTCCACCGAGACCAGGAGTCCGGGCCGGACGCCTGCCTGTTCGTGGCCCCGACTGGGGTGGAGATCCACCATCCAGACCTCTCCGCGCGATGGTTCCGGCACGGCTCACTCCTTGTCCAGACCATCGGCCATGGTAACGTGCCAGAGCTCGCGTTCGGCCTGCTCGGCTTTCCACGCCAAGGCATCGGCTCGCAGGGCTTCGAAGGCGCGGTTATTTTCTTCCAGGAATCGCTGGCGCCGGTAGAGCTCAACGGCCCGGGCCAGGAGCGCTTGCATCGACTCACCAGACTCTTCAGCAAGCTTCCGGAGGCACTGGTGCGTTGACTCTGAAATCCTCGTGCTTGGCATCGCTGTCTCTCCCGTCATGTTATGGCAACACGGCTTGAAGGTCGGCCGTCGTTGATTTAGCCTACACGATTGCCGACATTTTTGTCAACAGAATTCTCTACACGGTGTCTTTCCTGGAAAGCTGGCAGGCGAGCAGGCTGGAAAGCGGGGAGGCGAGGAGGCGAAGCGGGGAAAGGCGTTCGCGTGTCCGTGCGTACGAATGTCCCCTCCCAGGCGAAACGGGGAATGCGGTCTTCGCCCGGGCGGGGAGTCGCCGGACGCCGCGGAACTCGGGCGGCGGCCTCGACCGGTGCATGCGTCCTCGCGGACGTTCGTACGCCTTGGTGCTTTCGGTGTGGAGGAAAGGCGTGCCGCGGTTCGCGCGATGATGGGCGAGCTGGGTCTCAAGATTGACGTGTGCACCTTCGAGGGCCTGCGGGTCGGGGTGCCGAACCTCCTCCGGCTCTTCGATCGGCACGGGGTCCGGGCCAGCTTCTTCGTGGCCCTGGGCCCGGATACGAGCGGGCGCGCCATCGTCCGCGCCTTCCGGCCGGGGTTTCTGGCGAAGATGCGGCGGACGTCGGCCATTCGCACCTACGGCCTGCGCACGATCCTGTCGGGGACCCTGCTGCCGCCCCGGCACATGGCGCGCCTGGCCCCCACCCTGCAAGCCGTCGTCGCGGCGGGCCACGAGCTGGCGATCCACGGGTACGACCACCGGCGCTGGCAGGACCGTCTGCACCGGATGGATGAGGGCGTGGTGCGCGACGAGATTGGCCGGGCCGTGACCATCTACCGGACGGTGACGGGGCGTGCCGCCCGGGGCTTCGGGGCGCCCGGCTGGCAGGTGAGCGCCGCCAGCCTGCGCGCGCTGGACGAGATCGGGTTCGCCTACGCGAGCGATACCCGGGGACGGGGCCCGTTTTTCCCTCGGGTGGCCGGCCGGCGGCTGCGGACCCTGCAACTGCCCACCACCCTCCCCACGCTGGATGAGGTCCTCGGGCTGGATGACGGGGAGGGCGCCGGATTCGTGGCCCGCGTCCGCCGAGAGATCCAAGGCCGCGCCTGGAGCGTCCTCACCCTGCATGCGGAGATGGAAGGGAGAGGCTTTCAGGGGGTGGCGGACCGGCTGCTCTCCGGGGTTCGAGAGGATGGCGTGACGTGCTTCCCGCTGGAAGTCCTGGCCGACCAAATTCGGGCCGAGGGTCAAGACAAGGTCGCGGTCGCCGAGGTCCGCTCTCGACCGATTCGCGGGCGCGCAGGAACCGTCGCCATGCCCGCCGGCCTCGAGGTCCCGTGAGCCCAGGAGGCTGGCAGGCCCGCAGGGCGGACTACTGACCACGGACCACGGACTACTGACCACGGACTACTGACTGGGGCGGGAGGAAAGAGATGCGGGATTATACGAAGATCGAGGCATGGAAGCGGTCCGATGACTTAACCGTGGCCATCTACGAGCGGACTCGGACGTTTCCGAAGGAGGAGATCTACGGGCTCACGGCCCAACTCCGCCGGGCAGCCTACTCGGTCCCTGCGAACATCGTGGAGGGATCGGCCAGGGAAAGCAAGCGAGACTATCTCCATTTCCTCTACATCGCCCGGGGGTCCTTGAGTGAAACCCAGTATTTTCTCCACCTGTCGCATCGTCTCAGCTATGTGTCAGATTCCCATTATCAGATTCTGAGCGAGCAGGTGAAGGTCACCTTCAGGTGCTTGCACGGGTTGATTCAAGCTGTCGAACGGGAATCCACCAAACTGGCTAAGGGGGCAGCGATTCTCACCAGTGCCCTTATCCTGTCTCTCGCCCGACTCACGACGCTCTTTGCTCGGTAGTCCGTAGTCCTGTAGTCAGTGGTCAGTTGTCAGCGCGGTTGGAGAACAGCCAGTTCTTGCCGCTGCGTCCCAGGACCGCAGGCTCCGCGCCGAGGGCCTGGAGCTTCCCCATGCGGCTCGGCGAGTCGCTGAGCAGGTAGACCCGCCCCGCCCCCCGCCACAACGCCGCGAACTCCGGCTCCTCCAGGAACGTCCCCGCCGCCTCGGGATATCTCGACCCGAACTCCAGGTCCCCGAAACGCCCGTGCAGCACCCGCGCGCGCTGGCCGGTGTAGAAGTTCGCGCTGGCGAAGTTCTCATAGGGGCCCTCGATGATGAGCCGGTCCCCGGGCCGGAACTCTCGGCGGATCACGGCCGCCAGGTGGATGACAGACCGGTGCGGCTCGAAGATGGTGATCCCGGTCTGGATGAAGGCGAGCGTCGGGAGCATGCTCGCCACCAGACAGGCGAACGTCAGGCCCGGCCTCCGGCGCAGCCAGGCGAACGTAGCGGCGGCGACCCCCACCAAGAGCGCGAGCGCCGCCCATTGGATGATCGGGACCAGCTCCTGATAGGACGGGACGGTGTACACCTCGGCGTTGGAGAGGATCCCGTACTGGATGTCCCGCGAGTAGGCGTCCATGGCCGTGAACATGTTGTAGAGCGAGAGGTGCTGCAGGTGCGGGAAGAGCCACGAGGCCGGCAGCAGGCCCACGGCAATCGTGAGGAGACTGAAGCAACTGTAGGAGAGGCCGCTGGGCAAGGCCCGGTCGGACCGTGGGGCCATGGCGGCCCCCCACAGGCGTCCCACCAGGAGCGCCAGGGCGGGGAACGCCGGCATCGAGTAGTATTCCAGCCGCGAGGGCGTGAGGGCGAAAAACCCGACCACCGAGGCCGCCCAGAGGAGCACGAAGAGGAACCCCCGCTCCTCCCGACTGGCCACCGGTGCCTGGGGCCAGTAGCGGCGCAGCGCCACGGGGAGGAAGACACTCCAGGGGAAGGTCCAGATGACGACCATGATCAGGAAGGCGTACAGCGGCATGGGGGCGTAATCCAGCTCGCGCCGGCCCAGGAAGCGCAGGAAGTGCTCGTGGACGAAGTAGAACCGGAAGAAGCCCGGGTTCTTCAGCCCCATCAGGATGTGCCAGGGGGCGGTGATCGCCAGGAAGACGGCGCCACCCCTCAGGAGTTCCAGGCGCCTCCAGAGCGTCCGGTCTCGGGTGAGGAGCAGGAAGCCGCCGACTGCCAGCACCGGGAAGACCAGCCCGATCAGGCCCTTGGTCAGGATGGCCAGCCCCATGGCGGCGTACGCCAAGAGGATCATGCGCGGACGCGGGCTCGCGTCGAGGAGGCCGCGCAGCCCGGCCCAGAAGGTTGCGGCGAGCAGCGCGGTAAAGAGCATGTCGGTGACGACGATCCGGCTGAAGATGAAGTACCCGAAACTGGTCGCCAGGATCAGGCCGCTGACCAGCCCGGCCCGCCGCCCCCACAGGTCCCGGCCGATCGCACAGGTCACCCCCACGCCGGCGACCGCGGCCAGGGCGGTCACCAGCCGAGCCGAGAAGTCGGAGACCCCGAGGAGCTGGTACGCCACGGCGGTCAGCCAGTAGAGGAGGGGCGGCTTCTCGAAGTAGCGGAGGTAGTTGAAGTGGGGGGTCAGCCAGTCGCGGAGGAGGACCATTTCCCGGGGGATCTCGGCGTACATCCCCTCGTTCGGATCGTACAACCCCGCCGCCCCCAGCCGCACGAGGTAGAGGGCGGCCGTCCCTCCGAGCAGCAAGAGGGGGCTCCACCGCTCCAGTCGCCGGACCAGGTCGCCAACGGAGGCTCTGGGCATCGAGCTGCGATCTTTCTGGGCGGGTGGTTCCCCCCGAGGTGAAAAGCACGAATCCCGACGGGCCGGACCGCCCGCGTGCAGTCACAGCGCGTCGGGACTCGCCTTGTGCGGACGGACGCCTGCCCCCGCCCCCCTGGTTCCCCGACTGCGCGGGGCGGCGCGCCGGGCGAAGCGCCGCGGCCCGGTCTCAGGCCAGGCCGATGGCGCGCTCCGTCTGGGGATCGAAGGCGTGAAGCTTGTCCACGGTCGCCGCCAGCTTGATCGTCTGCCCCATCTTGACGGGGGTGTCGGGGCTCACGCGCGCGATGATCTCGGCGGTGCCTACCATCACGTCCAGATAGATCTCGTGCCCGATCGGCTCCACCACCTCGACCTTGGCGTCGAACAGGCTGGTGGCCGGATCCTGCGGCGTGGCCTCGTGCACGTCCTCCGGCCGGATTCCCATCGTGACCGCCTTGTCCTTGTAGCCAGCCAGGGCCTTGGCCTTGGCCGCCGGCACGGGGAGGACCAGTCCCGGGGCCGCGAAGCAGAGGGTGCCGTCCCGCACCGTCACGGTGCAGGAGATGAAGTTCATGGCCGGCGATCCGATGAACCCGGCCACGAACTGGTTCTGCGGAAACGCGTAGACCTCGAGCGGGGCGCCCACCTGCTGGATCAGACCGTCCTTCATGATGACGATCCGGTCGCCCATGGTCATGGCCTCGACCTGGTCGTGGGTCACGTACACCACCGTCGCCTGCAGCCGGTCGTGGAGCTTCTTCAATTCCGCCCGCATCGCCACTCGCAGCTTGGCGTCCAGGTTGGAGAGCGGCTCGTCGAACAGGAACACCTGCGGCTTCCGGACGATGGCCCGGCCTACCGCCACGCGCTGCCGCTGGCCGCCGGAGAGGGCCCGCGGCTTGCGGGCCAAAAGTTCCTGGATGCCCAGGATCTCGGCCGCGTCCTGGACGCGCTGCTGAATTTCGGGTTTGGGGAACTTGCGCAGCTTCAAGCCGAAGGCCATGTTGTCGTACACGGTCATGTGCGGGTACAGGGCGTAGTTCTGGAAGACCATGGCGATGTCCCGATCCTTCGGCGGGACATCGTTCACCACCCGCTCGCCGATCTTGATCGTGCCCGCGGTGATCTCTTCCAGGCCAGCGATCATCCGCAGCGTCGTCGACTTCCCACAGCCCGACGGTCCCACCAGGACCACGAATTCTCGGTCTTTGACCGTCAGGTTCACGTCGCGGACGGCTACCACCTCGTCGAAATTCTTGCTCACATTTTCCAGCGTTACCTGCGCCATGGTCCTCTCACGCCTCCTTTGGCCAGCCGGATCCCGTTCCAATGCGTCTCATCCAGAGGGGAGACTCAACTCATCCCGTCTCTTCCGATCACCTCCCTCCAGCCGGATCGTCCTGGAATCTTCGGCAGAAGAAGCCAGCCCGTGCGGCGGCTCGCGGAATTGGCGGCATTCTATTAACGCTCGGCCCCCGAATGCAAGCGAAAAAGAGGGAGACGGCGGGGCGGCCCGGACTGCCAAAGGGTTCCATCCCCGGGGGGGTGCAGACGAGCCGCCCGGCTTCCTCTTGACCATTCCGCCCCAGTGGGCGACAATGTCTAAGCCGCGCCTCGCCGGCGCCGCCAGGAGTCCGACCAGAGAGGCCGCCAGGGACACAGGCATGTCTTCCCTACAGCCCGGAAAGATTCGCGTCCGGTTCGCCCCCAGCCCCACGGGATCCTTGCACGTGGGCGGGGTGCGGACGGCCCTGTATAACTGGCTCATGGCTCGGGCACAGGACGGGACGTTCATTCTGCGCATCGAGGATACCGACGTCGAGCGGTCTACCGAGGAGGCGGTCCGGGCTATCCTGGACGGCTTGCGCTGGCTTCGTCTCGATTGGGATGAGGGACCGGAGGTGGGGGGCCCCGCGGGTCCCTACCGGCAGTTGGAGCGGGACGCCCTCTACCGCGAGCACGTCCGACGCCTCGTGGGAGAAGGGAAGGCCTATCCCTGCACCTGCACGGCCGAGGAACTGGCATCCCGGCGCGAGGCCGCCCGGGCCGCCAAGCAGTCGCTCCGTCAGGTCTGCCGGTGCCGCGAGCAGGGCCCGGCGGCGGGACGTCGGCAGGCCATCCGCTTCCGTGTGGCGGCCAAAGATCCGGTGGCATGGGACGACTTGGTGCAGGGGCGGATCGAGGTGGCCGCCGACGAAATCGATGACTTCATCATCCTGCGGTCGGACGAGCGCGAGACGCCGGTGTACAACTTCGCCGCCGTGGTGGACGATGCGCTGATGGGGATCACCCACGTGGTGCGCGGGGCCGATCACATCCCCAACACGCCGAGACAGATCCTGCTGTATGAGGCGCTGGGCCATCCGGTGCCCCTCTTCGGTCACATCCCGCTGGTCCTGGGGGCTGACCGGGAGAAGCTCAGCAAGCGGCACGGGGACGTGGCCCTGCACGAGTACCAGGCGAAGGGGTACCTGCCCGAGGCGCTGGTCAACTACCTCGTCCGCCTGGGCTGGTCCCACGGGGACCAGGAAGTGTTTACGCGGGAGGAGTTGATCAAGGCCTTCCGGATCGAGCGGGTGGGGGCGTCTCCGGGGATCTTCGACCGGGCCAAGCTGGACTGGCTGAACGGGCTGTACATCAGGCAGACGCCGCCCGACGTTCTGGCGGACCTCCTGGCCCCGTTCTGGCCGGCGGCCGGCGTGGACCCAAAGACGGTGCGAGCGCGGGGACGGGCGTGGCTGGTGGAGGCGGTCCCGCTGTTCGCGGAGCGGTCCAGGACCCTGGTCGAGATGGCCCGCGCGATGGCGTTCATGTTCGCCCCGCCCGCTGCCCGCGACGGGAAGGCCGAGGCCAACTTCTTGACCCCGGAGCATCTGATCCTCCTGGACGAGATGCGCCGGCTGCTGGCCGAGGCGCCCGAGTTCACGGCGGCCGCATTGGAGGACCGGGTCAGGCAACGCGCGGCCGAGGCGGGAAAGAAGCTCGTGGAGTACGCGCAGCCGGTCCGGGTCGCCCTGACCGGCACCACGGTCAGCCCGCCCCTCTTTCCTGTCCTGGCGTTGCTGGGACGGGAGGCCGTGCTGGAACGCATTGGGCAGGTGCTTGAATCGCGCTAGGAGGCTCGGACGCTTCAACGGGCAACTGCGTGCGGATGGACGAAGGTACGAAGAGAATGCGGAATGCGAAATGTGGAATGTGGAATGCGGAATGACACATCACCAGGACGCTGGGACGCGAGGAGGCTCAACAACTCAAAGGCGTACGAAAGTACGAGGGGACGAGAGTCCGGCGTCCCGGGGGCACGTTCGTACAGGCGTACACTCGCACGCAGTTAGGATCTCTTCACGCGTCGGATGCGGATACGTTTCGGTTGGATGATCAATAGGTTTCCTGTCAAATCCTCTTCCCTGAGTGTGGGGATCCACTGCAAAAGGAGCCGGGTTTTCATCCGGGCTGGGGTATGGCGGGGGAATCGGGCGACCATTATCCCGTGATGGGTGCCGAGAGGGAAACGCAAAAGATTCGTAAACCCCTTATCGGCTGATAGTAGGGTGTAGGCATGGGTCCTTGTGAATTGAAGTATGATGTCGTCAGTCGCCGTGCCGAGGCCCAAATCCCGAACATCATCGGCGAACAGGCCCCGGTCCCGCAAGGCCGCGAACACAGAACGTGGCAGGTCAGCATCAATCAGGACCCGGATCACCTGCTTGCCACTTTCACTTCCTCGGTACCGAGCACCTCGGCGGCGTACCGAAACACCGCGCGGACGTCATCACGCGTGATGCCGTATTCCCGTGTGATCTCTTCCAGGGTGGTCCCGGCTGCCATTTCGTCCAAGACGACGGCCACGGGGACCCGCGTTCCCTTGATCACGGGTTGCCCGAATCGCACCCGCGCATCAACGGCGATGCGAGGTGCGATCTCAACCGTTGTGGCTCTCTTCGTTTTCATGCGCAGCTCCTTCAGGCACGTACACCGGCCATCGTTTCCCCTGGACTCTGGCGAAAGCCTACCACGACGGGGGCCTGGCGGCAAGAGCGGAAGGGAGGCCCTAATCTCTGGCTAAGATTTTCCGGGCGGATCGCAATCCGGCCTGCGTACCGAGGGGTGAGGGGCGATGGCATCGTGTTTGCTTGTGTTCACCCAGTGGGTGCACACATCCCAAGGAGG
>Ga0187849_1000740_pt1 | contig 41011 bp, 29 predicted proteins | sample June2016WEW_4_10_2_FD_132412 | JGI IMG/M metagenome (GOLD analysis project Ga0187849, IMG submission 132412) | Peatland microbial communities from SPRUCE experiment site at the Marcell Experimental Forest, Minnesota, USA - June2016WEW_4_100 | ecosystem: Environmental > Terrestrial > Soil >... | reverse complement strand
TCCATCGTTCACCCTCCGGGTGTGAGGCTAGGATTCTTCACAAAATCTCTATACCACACATCCCGTGAGGGTGAACGTCTTTTCTGCGGTTTTCCGCTCGTACCAATCACGATTCTTGGGTTGCAAGCAAGCCCAGCAAAGGTAGCGCGGACCTGCAGAGCTTGCCCTGAGCACCGCGAATGGATCGGCATTTGCGCGGTCCCATCTCGTGCTGGCCTAAAGGTCAGCGCTACTGCCTGCGCGTGCTCAGGCCCGTCAGGGCCGACAGCCGTGGGGAAGCTATGGGCCACAATCTGCCGCTGCTACGCGGCTTGCATCCGCTCGCTTCTTTTCGCCATGGCGTGCTTTGGCCTGCCGACGAGAAAGCGAGGGCTTAAAGATGAGAGCTGCGGACCTAAACCCCAGGCTCGGGCTACGTTTGCTAGCCGCCGGTGAAATAAGTGCTGACGGCTGAAACACTTACGCAACTCATTGTTCGTTAAGGGGTTATGTGCTACTCTCTGGCTGAGACGGTTTCGGGAGTCCAGGATGACTGAAGTTTCTGCAGGTATATCTCGCGACATTATTGCCGGACTACGTAAAATAGGCTATCTTGGACCCTTGCTTGAGGAGAACTATGCTTTCCTAGATTGGTTCACGCCGCTTAGGGAAGAAAGAAAGGTGGTCGCTGCGGCCTTTGGACAGACGCCAGCTTCCTACGAATCGGCGTGCATAGGAGTGGCACAATCAAACGGCTTCCGGCGGGAGTCTCTCGTAAACAGCATTCTTGCGCTGGGAGCACCAATCATCCTGGAGCTTGATAGCGACGAGGTACGCGAGTGGAGCGTTTCGCGCGACCGAAATAGACACAAGTTGGTCGCCGCCTATCCGGCTGCCCACGTTGCACAAGCCATAGCAAAACGTGCGCAGGATTGGACTCCGGAATCTGTTCTTCGAGCTAAGAACATCGGAACATTCAACTGGGAGAGGCAGTATAGCTTGTTCTCTGGGTTGCTTCCCGACCTGGAACACCAAATACAGCAACAGTTGGACCCTATACTGCGTGCTGCGCTAGCTGCTACCAGCAAAGCCTATCGTGAGTCGACCGGAGGTAAGCCAAGTGCCGAGAACCTATTTAAGCTGATTTTCTGGCTGCTTGCTGCAAAGGTGTTTCACGATCGGAGAGTCAATGGATTCGCTTCCTTAGGGCGAGATCCTGATGCGTCTTTGCGAGCTGTAGCTAAGCATTACAAGGCCGAGACGCCGCGACTCCTGAATCGTGAAGCCCGCCAGGAAGCAGCAAATCGCATCTGGGACGGCCTCGACTTCCGTAACCTCTCTGTTGAGGTTCTGGCACAGATATGGTCTGTTACCCTCGTCGATGCAGAGACGAGAAAGAAGCTAGGCATACACCGAACGTCCAGGACGATTGTTCGCTACATAGTTGAACGAACTCCTTTTTCATCCTTCGGGGACGACAAACTGATTATCTTCGAGCCGTGCAGCGGCAGCGCCTCCTTCTTGATCGGTGCACTGAATGCGCTTCGCCCGAATTTGTTCGCAGCGTCCCCCAAAGAGCGCCATCGATACTATGTCAATCATTTGGCCGGAATGGAGAAGGACGCATTTGGCGCTGAACTCAGCAGGCTTGCGCTGACCTTGGCGGATTTTCCCAATCCAGACGGATGGGATATTACTGTAGGTGACGTCTTCGAGCCAGGAACACTGACCGATCGTCTACGAAGATCCGTCGTCGTCCTTTGTAATCCGCCGTTTGAGGATTTCAGCCCGCAGCAGAGGGCGCTCTACAACACATCTTCTCCAAAGAAGCCTGTGGAGTTGCTTCATCGGATACTGAACGATCTTCATCCAACTGGAGTCTTGGGTTTTGTTTTGCCGCACCTGTTTGTGGACGGACGCGGCTACGCTGAGATAAGGAAGCGATTGGCGGAACGTTTCGGCTCTATTGAGCTGACACTCCTCCCAGATAAGGCCTTCGAAGCTGACGCTGAAGTGGCGCTACTTATCGCGAAAGACCCGATTCCCCATGAGGCATGTCGTGTGTCCTTCCGACGCGTAAACGACAATGACGAAGCGTGGGACAATTTCCAACTCGACCATACTGTTTCCACCGACCACGCTGCCACGTTCAGTGTGCAGGATGTTGAGACCGGTCTAGTCGTTCCAGAGCTTCCAGACGTATGGAAGTATCTGATAAATCATCCGCCCCTCGGCAGGTTCGCCGACATCCGAAGAGGGATTGAATGGAATCAGCCTCTAATAAGAGGTGGCAAAGAAACCGGCAATAGATCCCGGTTTGTAAGGCCGAACCCAGCGGCGGGGTATATGAGGGGGGTTGCACCTAAGACGTCCTTCAAAGTATTTGAAGTGCCTTCCATGCTCTATCTGAGTATTAGGCCAGAAGATCAACGGGTGGGGGCCTGGAAACTTCCGTGGGAAAAACCGAAGGCTGTTTTGAACAAGTCTCGACGGTCACGCCGTGGCTGGCGCATTGCTGCCTTTCCAGACCGCGAAGGTGTTGTATGTTACCAGACCTTTTTTGGTGTTTGGCCGACATCTGATCGCTATGATGAGGTGCTGCTGGCAGCAATTTTGAATTCCCCGGTAGCGAACGCGTTTGTTGCCACGAGGGAAGGCCAGAGGGATATTACAGCTGAGACACTTCGTCTTATCCCGGCGCCCGTGTTCACCAAATCTCAGCGGCACAGGCTCTTGACGTTGGTAAACCAATACCAGACCGCGATAGAGTCTTGCGGCCTCCTGAGGCGCAGTTCCGAAGATCCGGAGATATTGCTTAAGAAGATTGACGCCGTCGTCCTTGACGGCTATCGCATGCCGCCACGGATTGAAAGAGAAGTACTTGATTTCTTTCGAGGTCACCGAAGACTGGTGTCGCATACATTCGATGATTACGTGCCAGCCGACTGCGAAGTATACTTCTCATTGTCAGCTATGCTTTCCGCCGAGTTCACTTCAGCCAATGCTGGGGCTTTGCTCCGTAGGGTTGAAGGGCAGTAGGTGATGGAGTGCGAGGCTATCTAATAGACGCCAACCACGTAAGTGCGTACCACAGACAGGAGTCAACGTTTATGGCGCGACTTCGGAAGGTTACGCCAGACACGCTAATTCGGGTATGCGCTGTGACTCTTGGGGAAATCGAAGCCGGATTATTAATGACAGACACCACCAATCAACAGCGCAGAGATGAATATTTGAGTTTCGTAATCGAGGAGCTTCTCCCCTACTGTTTGGACATCACCCAAACTACTCGGTTTACATATGCCGAGATTATGGCTCGTCTCTTTCGTGCGAATCCACCAGCAAAGTCTGATCTCCGCACTGATGTCCACCTAGCATCCTTGGGTGTTGACATCAATGATGTATGGATCTGTGCCGTGGCTTGGGAGCACGGGCTGACTCTCCTGACCCAAGACAAGATGAAGCAAATCAGAAGCGTAGTACCGGAGATAAACGTGGAGAGCTGGATTTAGGTCTTTGGCAATCAACTCTTTTGGGGCCTACCGCCCTCGTTCCTCCGTAGATATCGCTGAGATCAGTTGGGCTGGCTGGCGCAGGCCCTTGTTTCTTGAGGGGGCTGCGACATCCCGAAGTGACTTGTGGGAGTTGACGGCTCTTCTCAGTCGGCTTGTGGGACGGCACACTGCCGGAGAGTATGCCCGCCCAAAAACCTTGCCGAAAGGTAGTCCCTTCGGGAGATCGCAGACGCCAAAAAGCGACCCCCTACGCCAGCCCGCCAATAGTAGAGTACACAGGTTTCATCATTCGCAAGCAGTTTCATAGGATTACACCATGCAAAAATATCATCCGAAACATTTCTTGACGCGCGATTTGAGGAAGTGCTTTCGGCGCGTGCGGCCGGGACAGAACCCACAGTGGAAATTCGCACTCGCACTTCTTGTGGCGCTGGCTTGGTTGGCGGCCGCACCCGCCCGGGCCGCGGAGGCATTCCAGCCGCGTGCCGTGCCGCTGGTGACCACTGATCCGTACTTCAGCATCTGGTCTTTCGCGGACCACCTTACCGACGACTTCACCCGCCACTGGACCGGCAAGCCGCAGTCCCTTGAGAGCATGGTCAGGATCGATGGCGTCGCTTACCGGATCATGGGGAAGACCCCGGGCGAGGAGGCTTTACCACAAGTGGGGCTGGCCGTGTTCCCCACCCGCACGGTTTATGAGTTCGAGGGAGCGGGCGTTCACGTCACCCTGACGTTCCTCACGCCGCTTCTGCCGCGCGACTTGGAAGTGTTTTCCCGCCCGGTCACCTATCTCATTTGGGAAGTCCGTGCGGTGGACGGCCGCACGCACGCGGTTTCCGTCTACTACGCCAACTCCGCGCAGCTCGTGGTGAACACGGAGGACCAGGCAGTAGTCTGGTCGCGCGAAAAGATTGGTGATCTCAGTGTGCTGCGCATGGGATCTGAAGCGCAACCGATTCTCGCCAAGTCCGGAGATGATCTCCGCATCGATTGGGGCTACCTTTATGCTGCCGCGCCGATGAGCGCGGTGGCCGCAAGCGCCATCGCGAGTCCTTCCTCCCAGCATCGGGCGTTTCTCGAGCAGGGCGGTCTGCCCGGCGAGGACGAACGCGACATGCCCCGCCCCGCCAATCGCGCGCCGCTGTTGGCCTTTGTGTTCGATATGGGCGAGGTTGGCGCGGAGCCCGTGGCCCGGCATCTCATCCTGGCTTACGATGACCTCTCTTCCATCGAATATTTTCACCAGCGCCTGCGCCCGTATTGGCGGCGCAACGGCGCTCAGGCTGCCGATCTCCTCACCACGGCCGAGCGCGATTACGACTCGCTGCGGGCGGAGAGCGAGCAGTTCGATCGCCAACTCATGGCGGATCTCACCCGGGTGGGGGGGGCGAAGTACGCGCGTCTTGCGGCGCTTGCTTACCGGCAAAGTCTGGCCGCGCACAAGCTGGTGGCGGCGCCTGACGGCCAGACACCTTTCTACTTTCCCAAAGAAAACTTCAGTTGCGGTTGTATCTCCACCGTGGACGTCATCTATCCGGCGGCGCCGATCCTGCTGCTCTTGAATCCGCACCTTGTGGAAGCATCGCTCGCGCCGGTGATGGACTACGTCCAGTCAGGCAAGTGGCCATTTCCCTACGCGCCGCACGACCTCGGCGTTTATCCCCTCGCCAATGGACGCGACCCGGCCAAAATCGAAACGATGCCTGTGGAGGAATCCGGCAACATGCTCATCCTGTTCGCCGCCATCGCCAAAGCCGAGGGCAACGCGGCGTTTGCCGAAAAGTATGCGCCGATTCTCCAGCAATGGGCCGATTACCTCGTGGAAAAAGGGCTTGATCCCGAAAATCAACTTTGCACCGATGACTTTGCGGGGCACTTGGCGCACAACACGAATCTCTCCATCAAAGCCATTCTCGGCTTGGGCTCCTACGCGCAGATCCTCGCCATGCAGGGGAAGAAAGAACCCGCCAGCCATTACCAAACCAAAGCGCAAGAATTCGCCAAGCGCTGGATGGAGATGGCGAGCGACGGCGACCATTATCGGCTGGCCTTTGACAAGCCCGGCACCTGGAGCCAGAAGTACAATCTGGTGTGGGACAAAATTCTGGGCTTGGATCTTTTCCCCGCGGAAGTCGCTCGCAAGGAAATCGCCTTTTACCAAAATCAGCTCAACCGCTACGGCTTGCCCCTCGACAACCGCAAAACCTATACAAAGGTCGATTGGGAGCTTTGGACCGCCACCTTGGCAGAGTCGCCGGCAAACTGGGAAAAGCTCATCTCGCCGATCTACGATTGGGTCAACCAATCGCCCACCCGAGTTCCCCTCACCGACTGGTACTGGACTCGCGACGGCACGCAAGTGGGATTCCAAGCGCGCTCCGTGGTGGGCGGGATCTTCATCAAGATGCTGTCGGACCCGGCCACTTGGAAAGCATGGACAGACCGGACCGGCCACTGAGCTGATTTCCCAACTTGCAGCCGACAGAGGATGGGCAGTTCACGCCTGAGGGCCTGCTCTGTCCTCCTGAGCGAAGCGAAGGACCCCGGCATTTCGCACGGGGTTGGCGAACAGAGCAACTACGGGGGTTCTTCGCCCAAAATGCGGGCTCAGAATGACAGCGCAAACAGCCTTCATCGCCCGTTGACATATTGTCGTTCGTCATTCTATACTCAGTTTCGATATCGAAACAGGGCATCGAAAATCAATATGGATGATAAGAGTCTCTACTCGGGGCTGATCCGACTGCACATCCTCCATCACGCGACCGAAGAGCCTCTTTACGGAACTTGGATCGCTGAGGAGCTGGCGCGCCATGGGTACAAATTGAGTGCCGGAACCCTTTATCCCATCTTGCACGGCCTGGAAAGCAAGGGCTATCTGCGCTCTCACTCGGAGCGCAACGGGAAATCCGCGCGGCGCATGTACAGGATAACTCCGTTGGGCCGTAAGGCGCTGCGTGCGGCGCGCCGGCGCGTGCAAGAACTGTTCGGGGAAATGTTTGGCGTCGAGCATCACCCCTAACGCCTGCGGGCCAGGGGGGCGGCCTAACTTCGCTTCTGGAGATTCCTGATGGACATTACTCTGCGCGCTCTCATCACATTGATCCATGGGATGCTGTTTGGCACCTTCTTCCTGATGGCGGTCTACGGACTTGTCGTGGAACTCTTCCGATCAGCCTATGTAGAGCAGCCTTCAAATCTATGCAGCAAGGGTTATTCTCTCGAACGTTTTTATCTCATCTGCACGGTGGGGCTCGGCTGGGCCGCAGTCCTGACGGGAGCTTATGTTGTCTACCCGTGGTATCGCGCCATTCCACCGGCAGGCGTTACAAACCTGGCCCTTTATCCGCGGTATCTTTTGAAATCGAGCGCCGCGACGGCGGGCTGGCACGACCTGGGAATGGAGTGGAAAGAATATATTGCCTGGATGGCTCCCATGGCCATGACCATGGTGGCCTATGTATTGACGAAGTACCGGCTGTCTATGAGGGAGCATCCGCAAGTCCGCACCACCGTTCTGGTCTTTGCGCTGGTGGCTTTTGGAGCGGCTGGAGTCGCGGGATTTCTTGGAGCAATGCTCAACAAGTACGCACCAGTAAACGGTGGCCCCACAATACATTTGAGGGGAAAAAGCCAATGAATCATTCACAGCCACAAAGAGAAGAGCAGACCACAATGCAGGGGGGAGATCATCTTCCCAACGGACCTGCTGGAGCAGCCATCTTGTCGGCCGGGGCCGGCTGCTCGGTTCTGGGCATCCTTGCCGTAGTCGCAGATGCCTCCAAGCCAATGGCCAGATGGTTGACGTTTTATCTGCCCCCAGGACCGCTCTCCGGCGTAAGTTCCATGGCTATTCTGTTGTGGCTGGCGACGTGGATCATCCTGGCGAGGCGCTGGCGGACCAAGACCGTTGCCATCGCGAAGGTCAATGCCACAGCATTTTTGCTTTTGGCATTGGGAATATTGCTGACCTTTCCACCGTTCGCAGATTTCTTACAGGGAAAATAGCAGGACCAAAACTAAGAATTTTTCTTCCCTCGCCCACTTGGGGGAGAGGGGGAACCGCAAGGCGGTGGGTGAGGGGGTCAGTGCCAAGATGAGCACCCTGGGTCAAGTTCGTTTCATGCGCCACAGTCTTGACCCCCTCACCCGGCCCGCCCCGGCTCGTAAAAGCGCCGGTTGCAGTCCACCCTCTCCCCAAAAGGGGCGAGGGAAGTAAACTCAAATCAACTCCGATCAAGGAACATGAATGAATGTTGTTGGCAGTTGCACAAAAATAGCGCTCTTCCTGCTATTCATGTTGGCAGCCACGAATCTATGGTCGGGACCTCCGTTTCAGACCGACGACCCCGAGCCCATTGAATTCCGGCATTACGAGGTCTACGTATTTGGCACCACGGATGGGACCCCGGTGGAAACCGATCCGGTGGCTCCGGCGTTTGAAGCCAACTGGGGCGCTGCTCCCAATCTTCATTTGCATATCATTCTGCCTTTGGGGGCCGTCCTTCCTGCCAATAACCCGAGGTATTTTCCCGCCGGAGTGGGTCCGAGCGCCTATGGTCTAACGGACATGGAATTGGGGGCGAAGTACAGATTTGTGAAAGAAACCAAACACCGCCCTGAGTTTGGCACCTTTACAATGTTAGAAATCCCCACCGGCAGCTATGCCAAAGGGTTGGGCGTCGGAAAGGTCTGGTACAAACTGCCCGTCTGGGCACAAAAAAGCTGGGGACACTGGACCAGCTACGGCGGCGCCGGATACACCATTGTCAACCAGACTCAGTATCGCAACTTCGCCTATGGCGGATGGCTGCTGCAAAGAGACATCGGGAAGAAGCTGACGCTGGGAGCAGAAGTTTTCTCTCATGGGCCAGAAGGGATTGCTTCCGCACAGACAAGGTCTGCCACGATGATTGACGTCGGCGGCTATTACTACATCCGGAACCCGGGCCTGCAAATCTTGTTTGCATACGGCCACACTGCCGTCGGGCAAACCGAGAACTACGCATATCTCGGGCTGTACCACACTTGGGGATCGAAGCCGGGGAAAGGCCTCAACGGGTTCCTGGCTCACCATCTTTCGTCAATTTAGGACGAGTTCATCACTCCCAACGCAGCCAGAGTTATTGCGCTCGAAAGAGAAACGCGAGAAGATGCCTGACGCAACAGACTCGTCGTCAAAAATCAAAATACCATGGGGGCTGGGAATGTCAATCTTTCGTAACGCCATTGGCGCTCTGCTGGCATGTTTACTGTTCATGGCTGTGCCCAATCTCGCCGAAGATCACGCTATCTTCTATGGAAAGCAGATGAGCGCGGAGAGGTTCACCGTTGTCGAGGAAGGCGGCTATTTCCCCGTGCTGATTCAACTCGACAACAAAGACTTGGTGGCCGCAGTGCGTGGTGGAGATCGGCACATTGGAGTGAAGGGCCGCCTTGACTGGGTTCGGTCAACGGACGGCGGAAGGACTTGGACATTGAAACTCCTGGTGGACGGTCCCATGGACCACCGCAATCCCGCGGTGGGTCAGCTTAAAGATGGCACAGTCCTGGTCGCGTATGAAATCGACCGGAGCTACGGCCCCAACGGTGAGAGGCTAAAGGATTTCACGAGCGGTGGCCTCTATACCATGCGTTCCAACGACAGGGGCGACACCTGGAAAGGGCCCTTTAAATTACCGATTTCGCTGGAAGATTGCGCCTCGCCCTTCGGGAAGATCGTACAACTGTCCGACGGCACCGCATTGTTGAACGTATATTTTGGGAAAGGCCCACACCCCGCTACTAAGGTTTATCGCTCCAAGGACAGCGGCGAGACGTGGGGCGACCCATCGGTGATCGCAGAAAACTACGATGAGACTTCCCTGCTGGTTTTGCCGGACGAGAGGATTTTGGCCGTACTCCGTTCCAGCGTGGGGGGGCATTTGGCAACTTCGTTTTCGTCCGACAAAGGTCGCACCTGGAGCGCACCGCACCAAGTCACTCGTGATAATGAGCACCCGGCGGACGTGATCTTGCTGAAGGATGGACGCCTGCTCCTCGCCTACGGCGAGCGCAATCGCCCCTTCGGGGTGCGAGCCATGCTTAGCCGGGACCTGGGCCAAACCTGGGGCCCGAACATCATCATCCTTGCTGACGATGCACAGCGGCCCGACTGCGGCTATCCCAGCTCCGCCGAGATTGGGCCGGGGAAAATCGTAACCTTGTACTACGGCGTCGATGAAATCAAGGATACAATCCCTGTTAAACCGGATCTTCGCGGAATTTACGCTCGGGCCATCCTGTGGACTGTCCCCGATTAAGGGCGGGCGGCGCGCTGGTGAGCAAGCTTCCCCAGGCTTCATGCCCCGCGCCCTATGGGAAACGGTTCTTGCCCCCGGGAGATTCCTTTTCCCCAACCCCCGTCCGGGGGTAACGTCGCGTTGTAGACAGCATCATCATTCCCGCAAGAGCGAAAACTTGAGACTTGCGATTGGGATGCTGCGGCAGAATAATCGATCCCATGGAACGCCACATAACTCGCCGTCACTTCTTAGCCTCCGCATCTTTACTGATCCCATCAATCGCCCAGGCCCGCGTCCTCGCATCACCGCAGCTTCAGGTTGCTGCATCCGCTCCGGCTCAGGCCGGAAAATGGTGGGAGCAAGAACCGCTGCGCATTCTTGACCTCGTCACCGTCTTCGGCCAGATCAACGGGCAGCCAGCCGCCGCTCTGGCCCAGCAGAAGGCCGCGCAGGATTACAACGCAGAACACCTGCAAGTGATGCAGTTTGCCGGCGCCGGCCTCGACGACCAAGGGTTCTTCTTTCAAACCAAACTGGCGGGCAAGCAAAACCCGGATTTCCTCGGCCGGTACCTCCCCGAAGCGCACAAGCAGGGCCTGCGCGTTTTCATCTACTTCAACGTGCACTCGTACGCGATGCCTTTTGGCGAAGCCCATTCCGACTGGCGCCAGATCCGCGAAGACGGCACTCCGCTTACGGGAGTCTACGAAACTGCCACCAGTTTTTGCGTCAACAGTCCTTACCGCGAATGGGCCTTTCAGATTGACCGCGACCTGTGCGCCTACCCGATTGACGGGATATTTTACGACGGGCCGATTTTCTTCCCCCAAACGTGTTACTGCCATTATTGCCAGGAGAAATTTCGCCGCCGTTATGGCGAGGATTTGCCCTCCAAGAAAGAACGGCGGGGAAAGCGCTTCGAGCAGCTCTTGGAATTTCAATCCGCAAGCCTCGCGGATTTCCTCCGCGACAGCCAGACGGTGATCAAAGCCATCAATCCGAACATCGCGCTATACATGAACGGCAGCGTGCTGGGCGGCAACTACGCCACCGGGCGGCTGCCGCGGGTGATTAATCCGGAAGAAGACTTGCTCCTGAACGAAGGCGGGTTCCTTTACGGCGACCTGACGCGCATGCCTCTGTGGCGGCCGGGGGTCATGGCGCGCCTTCAGGAATCGCAGGCGGGTGGTAAGCCCTACGTGGTCGCCTGTGCGGCGGCGCTCAAGAGTTGGAATGTGTCGCTTCTTCCCGACCCCGAGTTGCGCCTGCTTTACGCGGACTCGATCGCCAACGGCGCCGGTGTTTACTTCGGCCTGTTCCCTTCCGAATGGGACCAGCCGGAAATGCACACGCTTGCGGCTATGAATCGCTTTCTCGCCAAACACTCCGCTTATTACAAAAACACGCGGTCGGAGGCGCGCATTGCTTTGGTCTGGTCCGACACGACTGCCAACTTCTACGCGGGTTCGGCGGCGCAACTCATCGACGTGACCCGCGTTCCCGCGCGCAGCAACGTGGGCAACCTGGAGCAGGAATTCTGGGGCCTGACCGAAGCGTTGGTACGCGCCCATGCCCCCTTCGACGTCATTGACGACCACTCGCTCGAGCACGCCGCCCTCGGCCGCTACCAGGCGATCTTCCTGCCCAACGTCGCCTGCATGAGCGACTCTGTCGCGACGCGCCTGCGCGATTACGTGGAGCAGGGCGGCAACCTGTTTACTACCTTCGAAACATCTCGTTACGACGCCGTGGGTGGGCCCCGCCCGGACTTCGCCCTAGCCGAGCTGATGGGGGTCAGCGCCACGGAAAACGTTGCCGGCCCCCGGCCCTGGGATTACATGGCCAAGCAATCTTCCAGCCCCCTGCTGGACCGCATCCCGCGACAGTGGATTCCTTCTCCCCCCTACTATCTCCAGGTGAAAGCCGCCGGCGCCCAAGTGGCGCTGCGTTTCACCAAGCCTCTGGTCGGCTCCTACGAATTGCCGCCCCAGCTTTCCGACGACCCCGCCCTGACGGTCCATAAAACCGGCAAGGGAACGGTGGTCTACTGCGCCGGCGATCTCGGCAACATGATCCATGCTTGGCATATGCCCGAGCCGCTTATTCTGATGGAGAATGCCGTCCGCACGCTGGCGCCTGTCGGGATCGAGCTTGAAAACATGCCCTCGACCGTGGAACTGGTTCACCGTTCGCAAAACACGGGCAAGCGGCACCTGTTCCATTTTGTAAATTTCAATGGCGAAATGACGCGCCCCATCCGCCAAATCACACCCGTCCGCAACGCGCGCGTCACGCTCCCGAAGGACGTCAACGCAAAGAAAATCTATACGCTGATGCGCCCTCAATCCCTGACTCCGCAAAGAGACGCCCAGGGACGCACGCGCTTCGTTATCCCCTTGATCGAGGAGTATGAAGTTGTCGTTGTCGAGTGATAAGAAGTCTTTGGATTGCGCAGAGCGCAGCTCTGCGTTTCAGCGCGAGAGATAGACGTGAATCGCAGAGCTGCGCTCTGCGCAATCCACCTGAAGGGATGAGACGTGCGAAGTCACGTCAGCTCCGGCAGAAGGTAGAATTCGCCGGAGGCTGGTAGGCCACCTTGAGGTGGGGAGTTTCCAGCCGCTGATGATTCTGCATTTTTGACGCGAGGCAGCTTTCCAGGATGCCGCTGACCAGAAGCGTGCGTTCGATCGGGTACGGCGCCTGGCGGGTTTGAAACATCTGCTCGATTCCGTGCACCAAACACGCCGAATAGGTCACGTTCGGGTTGGGAGTTAGGAGGAACTGCGTCCCCTGGATTGCTTGCACCCCTTTCAAGCGGGCGGCAAAGTTGAAATCCTTCAACGCGCCGTTGAGCATCAACAGGGTAGCTCTCAGGCCGTCGCGGTATTCGATGAAGTAAGCGGCGGGATTGGCAACGAGCTTCGGCAACTGGCCTGACGACACCAGGTCCTCCGGCTTGCCCTCCGCCTCGTCCGTGCCCAAGGGCGTGTCGCTGCGAGAGAGCGCGGAGATCAGCAGATCCTTCGACCAGCGGCCTTCCTCGCCCGCCTTCCACACCGCGTCGTCCTCGATCAGTTGCACGGCTTTAACACCCGTCTCACCGCGCCCGCGTCTTTCCACCATGCATTGCAGGCCTTCGAGTGCGTGAAAATCCATCGGATCGGATCCGCCCTCGCCGACCATCAACGCCTCCTCGATCTCGCATCCGAGGGGCAGTTCGAGTTCGGGCAAACGAAAAGTGACGGGTAGCGACGAACCGCCGAACACGGGAAAGCGCAGGCGGCGCGAGGTCTCGACCATGCTCTTCGCTTTCGTGAAGCTATAGGAAAGATGCTTGTCATTGTAGACCGGCACGGACCGGCCGCTGCGCCTGAACACCTCCGCGCACTGCTGGAAAAACTCGTACCGGGGATAAAGGATCTGGCCCTTTTCGTTACGGGGATAGTCACCATGCTCAGCGACGATCAGGACCGCGTCGACCGCCAGCTCCTTGCCCCCACAGCACAGAGCCTCGGCGATGGTGGGATAAACCTGGAAGCCGAATTCGCGGGCGCGCTCGCCGCTCAGGTCGCCATCAGGTTTCTGGTCCACGTAAAGCGAGACCACCTTGATGGCGGGTTTGTGCCAGGCGCCGGCGTAGGGATAGCCCACGAGAAATCGATCGCCAATGTGCTGCGCATGGGAGAGGTACCTGTAAATGCTAGCGATGATAGCAAGGCGCTTGGGCGGGGCGTCCGCGCCGCTCAGCAAAAACCCGGCAGTCGCCGCACCGGTCTGAAGGAATTCCCTTCGTGTCAGCATCGGTTAAGCCCTCATAAAGGTCGATTCGCGGGTTGGCTGATAGGTGATCGCCAGGTGCGGCGTCTCATAGCGCGCCTGCTGGCGATACAAGCTCTCGACCCCGGCGGCCACCAGCCCCGTGGTGAGCAGCGTGCGCTCGACGGGATAGGTGGGCTTGCCCGTCAGAAACATCTTTTCCATGTTGTTCACCAGCGGGTTAAAGAAGTCGGCCAGCGTGGTGCGCCCGTCGGGCATGGGCAGATACATTTGCGTCGAGAAGGGTTCCCGCCGGCCGTCCATGTCAGCGGCGAAGTTGAAATCCTTCACCAACCCGTTGAACAGAATCATGGTGCAGATCAGGCCGTCGTCATGCTCGTAGTGGTAAGCGATGGGGTCCGTCACCAGCCGACGCAAATCGTCATCCGTCGGCAGGATGTCGTTGAAACCCTCCCGTGCGGGAGTGAGCGTGTGGCTGCGGCACAAAGCTGCCTCCAGCAGGCGGCGCGACCAGCGGCCCGCGCGCAAAGCCTCCCAAAACTTGTCGCCCCGGTATGCCTGGAGCCATTTCACTCCCGTTTCCCCGCCCAGCCGCCGCTCCACCATGCATTGGAGGGTTTCGAGAGCGTGGAAATCATAGCTGTCCACGCCTCCGTACCCCACACACAGCGCTTCGCGGATACGCGACCCCAGCGGCATTTCCACCGAGGGAATCCGCCACGTCACCGGCAGGCTTGATCCGGCCATGTAAGCGAAACCCATTTCGCGCGAGGTGTCGACCATCCGCTTCGCCCAGTCCCAGTTCCACGACAGATGCTTGTCATTGAACATCGGAACCGACCGTTGACTATCTTTGAATACCGGGACAATCTGCTGGAAGAATTCCCAGCGGGGGTATTGGGTCTGACCCTTCTCATTGCGCGGGTAGGCGCCGTGCTCACCCACCACGACCACACCATCCACCGCCAGCTTGCTGCCTCCAAGGGTCAGCGCCTCCGCAATGGTGGGATAAATCCGCAGCGACGGAAATTGCTCGGGGCGGCTGCGGCTGAGATCACCTTTCCCTACTTGATCGACATAGAGTGAGACCACGTCCATCGGCGGCCGATAGTGCGTGCCCATCCATCCATAACCGTAAAGGAAGCGGTCAACGATGTTCTGGGCGTGCGAGTATTTGAAATAGGTAGTGACAACGGCAGCAAGCTTGGGGCGATAAATGCTCATAAGTTGAAACTATGCTCCGGTCTTTCCGCGGGCGCATCCCGACCGGAGGATAACTTACACCCGACTGTGTCAGGATGCAATGATCGAGGTTCCCCTACGTGCCGGAAGCAGTGAGTGTGCAAAATTGACTTGCGCGAAAATAGATCCCTCAGGAGGTTGATGCAAAACATGGTAGCGCCGACCTTTAGGTCGGCACCTCGAGTTTCCACATTTTTCAGGCGGCTGCGGCCTTGGTAAGAGCCCGATCGGTGATATGTAGGTCGAATGGTGCGAGTAAGGGGGGGTGTTCCACCATTTCCTTGCGCAGCAGAGTAACCAAATCCAGGCAGGAAGGCCTTTGGGCGTGGCGGCGCCATTTGGGCAGGGGGGCAAAGGCCGGTCCACGTTGTGCTCCGAAGGCCTGCAAGGCGGCCAGCAGGGTGGAGGGTTTCATCGCGCCTCCTGACGTAAGCCGAAGGTGTTTTTGCCGGTGCGCAGGAAACGGTCGCCGCGGGCGACCTTCTTGGTCAAGGAAGAGACCAGGCTCTCGCGGTCAACGGCGACGCCAAAGGCGGACTTCAGGCGGGCCAGCAGTTCGGAAATATGCAGGGGGGCGTGAGCCCTTCGAAGTATCTCATACGCCATGTCAACTTGAGATCGACCTTTCTTGGGGCGTGCGGGAGCCGCCTCTGCCTTACCCTGGCGAAGTCGTCGAATAGCGCGTAACTGTGCCTCCAAAGAGGCTTCAAATACGGACAGTATGATGTCCTTGGGGTCATCGTTCATGGTGGGCTCCTGCGCATAGACTCAGGAAGAGGGTAACCTACTTACGTCGGTCTGTAAACAGAATAAAGATATGCCAGACCTTAATCGGATGGGGCAAATGTGGAAGCTCCAGGCCGTAGGTGAAATCTACGAAAATAGAAGCCGAGAGATAGTTCCGGCCCTGGAGGGGCCGAACCCTCGTAGGGTCACCCCGTTGGGGTGGGTGAGATCGGGTGGGCTCTGCTATCCGCAGGTTAAGACCCGCGGCTACCCACGGTTGGCCCCTGCCGGGGCCGGACCAAAACGGCTTCAGTAAACGCTTATGGGAAATTCCCCTCGGCGCTCAAAGCAGGACAGCCGATGTCCCTCGCCGTGAATTTCAGCTTGCATTCCTCAAGCCCGCTTTATAGTCTTTGCGCGAATCATCGTCCGCCCGGCAAGTGCCTGGCACCGACCCGCGCCACCGCTTGCGGCCAAATTTGTCGGTCGAGGAGGATGCTATGCGTAGGAGGAATTTTCTCGCCGCTACTCTTTCGCCTCTTATTTCCGCGGGAGTTCCCGCGTGGACAGCGTATGCCGGCGCCACGAACGCTTCTCCGGGAATCAAGCCGCAGGACGTCACCATCGTTCTTAACCCCAAGGATTCGGCAGAGACCGTGGCAGCCCAAGAACTCCAGAGCTTTCTGCGCCGAATGACCAACTTTCATCCCGGAATCGTCTCGGGCGATTCTACCGCGAGCGCCGGCGCTGGCCCCGTCCATTTCCTCGTGGGGCGCACTGCGGCAACCCAGGAGTTGATGGCTCAGGGGCGGCTTGAAGACCCCGCCCATCGGAATCCTGAGGCCTACGTCGTGCGCGCCATCAACTCCGGCGCAAAGAACCTGGTGGTGTTTCTAGGAGGCACGGGGATTGCTACTCTTTACGCAGTGTATCATTACCTGGGGAAGTATTGCGGCTGTGGATTTTACTGGGACGGTGACCACGTCCCGCGCTGCGAAACCTTGCCCGCCCAGGGCGTCAATATCGCCGCGGAGCCTTATTTCCGTGAGCGCATGTGCATGAACCTGACGCTCTACTGGTATTCCGCTCCCTGGTGGGAATGGAAGGACTGGAAGAAGTACCTCGATTGGGCCCTCAAGGCGCGGTTCAATATCCTCAGCCTGTGGGATACCCCCGGCGAGGACGTGGTGTGGAAGAAGGTTTGGAGGCGGTTCGGCGTGGAGGTCGCCGACAGTTCCTACTCCGGCCCGCCCTATGAAATCTTTGCTCCCATCAAATACGGCGTACGTGGGCCCCTTTCGGAAGAGTGGCGCGAAGGTCAGAGCGCCTTGACCCTGAAAATCCTCCGCTACCTCCGCGAGCGGGGAATGCGCGCATTGGCGCCTGCCGTGCCCGGCATTGTGCCTCCGGAATATACGGCCGTGCATCCGGAGGCGCGCACCTTCGAGCTTTCCTGGTCCCATCTGCCCAAGCAGCGCTACCTCCACCCGCTCAGCCCGGAATACCACGATGTGGGCAAAGCCTTTCTGGAGGAATACATCGCGCTATACGGCGCGGACCACCTCTATTGGCTGGAAAACTATTTGGAATGTGATGTCGTGGGGCCGGAAGAACTTCAGCGCGAGGTGCGCAGGGAGATCCAGGGAGCGAATTTCAAGGTGGTTGATGAGGTCGATCCCCAAGGCGTCGGCATCTTCTCCGCTTGGACTTACCTCGTCGCACCGCAGCATTGGACGCCGCAACTCATGCAGGAGAGCCTGGAGCGCATGCCGGCGGACCGGGTTCGCGTGCTCGACCAATTCGCGGAGATGATTCCCGAACACAAGCGCACGAATTATTTTAACGGGCGGCCGTGGTACTTCGGCGCGGTGTATGCCTTCGGCGGCCTCACGCAGATGCACGGCAGCCTGCCTTTAATCGAGAAGCAGGTTCACAGCATGGTTGACGACCCCAACGCCAAACAATGTGTGGGCTTTTATCCGAACGAAGAAACTATTCGCCACAACTACTTCTTCTACGAATTCCTATGCCGCCTGGGTTGGAATCCCAAGGAAGTCCACCTGCGATCCTTCACGCAGGATTACGCCCGCGAGCGTTACGGTGGGAGCGCCGCGCCCGCCATGGTGGCGGTGCTCGAAGAGCTTCTGGCCAGTGTTTATGGGTCCGATGACCAAACGCAGCCCGCCTACTGGCATCGGCTCAACCGGAACCCCGGTAACCTCCACCAGATGGAAAGCTATCGCTTGCCCTTCATCCCCCACCTACGCAAGGCGTTGGAGCACGCGCTGGAGGCTGCGCCGGTCTTGAAAGACCATCCTCTCTACCGGCATGACCTGAACGACATTGCCCGCCAGTATCTGGCCGACCTGTTTGGCGTGCACGTAATAAAGATGCAGGAAGCACATGGCGATTTGGACAGGGCCGCCTTCGAGCGCGAGGCCGGCCTCCTGGAATCCCTCCTGAGTTCGATTGAAGAGCTTCTGAGCCACGATGACTTTTACTGGATCAGTCCGTGGATTCGCCAAGCCCGCACGCTGCCGGGCGCGCCCGCGGATGTGGACGTGCGCGCGCGCGACATCCTAACCCTCTGGGCCGGCGTGATTCGCGATTATGCCTGTCGCGATTACTACGAACTGGTCCAGGGCTATTACCATCCGCGCCTGAGCGCCTACATCGCCTCACTACGCGACGCGCTGGCGATGGATCAGCGCCGGCTTTATGACCCCGCGGAACTCGACCGGCAGTACGATGCCATCGAAAGCAAATGGGTGGCGGAAGGCTTCCCCCTGGTAGATCGGCAGCCCGACCCCGAGGAAGTCATCCCCACGGTCAAGAAGTTGCTGGCGAAGTTTGCGTGAACTATGAATACAGCACGAAAATTAAGAATTCTTCTTCCCTCGCCCCCTTGGGGGAGAGGGGGAACCGCAAGGCGGTGGGTGAGGGGGTCAGCACCAACATGAAAGCACGGGGCAAAAGTTTGAATTAGGCGCTACGGTTTTGACCCCCTCACCCGGCTCCGTCGGCTGACGGACTGGAGAAAGCGCCGGTGGCGGTCCACCCTCTCCCCCAAGGGGGAGAGGGTTGTAAATTCAAATCAACACCGCTATTTCCCCCAGGGGGCGAGGGTTGTGAATTCAAGTCAACACCACCCTCTGTCCCAAGGGGGCGAAGGCTGTAAATTCAAGTCACCCTCCGCTTATAGAAACGAGGTTTCGTGCATTTTCAACCCCTGGACTGGATCATCGTTATTGTTTATCTGGCGGGCACGATGGCCGCGGGTCTATATGGAAAGAGGTACATCTCCGGGCTCTCCGATTTTCTGGTGGCGGGCCGCCAACTGGGCACGTTCATTGGGGTGGCGACGCTGGCCGCGACGGAAATCGGCACCATCACCTTCATGTACTATGCGGAGTTAGGTTACAAAACCGGCTTCGCGTCCTTCGTCAATGGCCTGATCGCCGGCGTGGTGATGATCTTCATTGGCCAGACGGGATTCATCATCCGCAGGCTGCGCGCCTTGGGCCTGATGACCATCCCGGAATTCTTTGAGGTGAAATACAGCAGGAATCTCCGCGTGCTCACCGGAATCCTGGTGGCAACGGGTGGCATCCTGAACATGGGGGTGTTCCTTAAAGTTGAAGGAACCTTTCTGGCCATCATCGCCGGCATCCCCCTGAGTCATCTGAAAGCCACCATGACTGCCATCCTTCTTCTGGAGCTTGTGTACACGGTTCTGGGCGGGATGGTTTCCATCGTCATCACCGACTTCCTCCAGTTCATCGCGCTGAGTCTCGGCACGATCTTGATCACGGTTTATTCGATTCAGGTGACCGGCTGGGGACACATGCGCGACACCGTGTATGCCAACATGGGATCGCAGGGATTTAATCCCTTCACGAACGCGCAGTACGGGTGGGCCTACATTATCTTTCAGATTCTCCTTTGGATGGCAGTCGACACCTGCTGGCAGACCACCGCCATGCGAACCTTTTCGGCGCGCGACCCGGAGACCAGCCGGAAAGTGTTTTCCTGGACAGGTTTCATTTATCTGGGCCGCGGCATGATGCCCATGCTGTGGGGGATCGCCGCACTGGCCATGCTGGGGCCGAAGGTGAATTCCCTGGAAGCAATGCCCCTCATGCTCACGCGGATTCTGCCCGTCGGCATTTTGGGACTGGTGGTTTCCGGCATGCTGGCCGCCACGATGTCCGTGAACAGCTCATATCTTCTGGGCTGGAGCTCGATCATTGCTCAGGACATCATTCATCCCTTGCGCAAGACGCCCCTCAGCGCGGGCAGCCAGGTGCTGCTGAATCGCGTCACGAATCTGTTCGTAAGCCTGTTCGTGCTCTTCTGGGGAATCTGGTACACATTGCCGGGTCCCACTTACTTTTACCTCAACATCACGGCGTCGATATTTCTGGGGGGAGCGTTCGCCGCGGTCGTCGGCGGACTCTTTTGGAAACGTGCCAATACCCAGGGCGGCTATTGCGCCATGATCACCGGAGCCGCCGGCGCCGTAGCCTTCTTCTTTTTCCACGTCCCTGCCAGCTACGCCGGGCTGGGCTCCTTCGCGCTGGCGGGATTGGCCATGGTCGTGGGTTCCCTGCTGGGAGGTGGGCGAACCGATGGGCGGCGGCACGCGGCGGGATGCTGAATGCCGAATTCCGAATTCCGAAGCAAGCGCACCAAGCGCCGCACTGTGCTACCCGCTCATTAATAGGAGACCTGAATGAAACTGTCATGGTTGGCCATTATGCTTCTCACTATTACGCCGTGGAGTGCAGGCCAGCAAGACTCTTTCTATAATCTTGAGGGCTTTACGATCTCTCCCACGGAGCACATCATCAACAGGGTGCAGCAACCCTTTGTCGTTCGATCTGTGCGAGGAGTCATCCGTGCGGAGGAGTACCGAGAGCCACCCGCGGACGTCGTTTTTGAAATCCAAGGTCCCGGAACCGAGAGGAGGTTCAGGGGAACCAAGACGGACAAGCATGGCAGATTCAGAATCCGTGACGTGCCTGCGGGGACATACAGGTTTAAGGCTACTCTTAACGGTTATCAATCTGTAATGGGGACCGTTACCGTATCCAGGAGGGCAGTCAAGGGGGCCGAGATCAAGCTGGAAATGCGTCTTGGTGTCTGAGCGGGTAGCACAGCGCGGCGGAGCCGCAAAAGAAAATCAAAAGGCAAAGGGCAAAAGGCAAAACTGAAAAGCCCTTGCTGATGGCGGCTACCTGCTGGATCCGAGAACCCCCCTATGACCCGCCTCCTCCATGCGCAACGAGTTCGCCAGGGAGCATCGAATGACTTATTCTAGCGTCTATGGGGGCCGGGGGGTGAGGGGGTTCTAGAGTCGAACAGGGAATAGTCTCTTTGACAAAGTTTAAGTGAACAGTGTGGTGGTCAACTCCGGCATTTCGAGGGAACTTATGTCCAAACCGAAAGCATTCTGCACGTCCATAATCTTTACTTGCGTATTCCTTTGCATGGCAACACGTATGTCAGCGGCGGAAAATCGCGCGGACGGGATGTACCAGGCGAGATGGGGGGTGTTCATGCACTACCTGGCCAGCAGCGCGGACCTGCCGGCAGCCGAGTGGAACCGGCTGATCGAGGGGTTCGATGTCGAAAGCTTGGCCGGCCAACTGCAATCCGTGGGGGCAGGCTACCTGGTCATCACCCTCGGCCAGAATTCCGGACACTACCTATCACCGAACCCGACTTACGATTCCTTCGTCGGCATCCGCCCGAGCAAATGCTCGCAGCGCGACCTGGTTGCCGACCTCTACGCTGCGCTCGCGCCCCGGCACATCAGCTTGATGGTCTATCTGCCCGCCGGCGCTCCTGACCAAGACCCGGTGGCCATGAAGGCGCTCGAATGGACAAAGGGCCCGGACCGGAATGCGAACTTCCAGCGCAAGTGGGAACAGGTCATTGCGGAATGGTCCACGCGCTGGGGCGACAAAGTACGCGGCTGGTGGTTTGACGGCTGCTACTGGCCGAACGCGATGTACCGCTTCTGCCCGCCTCCGGATTTCCAGACCTTCGCCGCCGCCGCGCGCAAGGGGAACCCCGCGAGCGCCTTAGCCTTCAATCCCGGAGTCTTCTATCCGATTTTTGCGGAGACCGAGCAGGAGGATTACACCGCAGGGGAGATTGATGACCCCACGCGCGTTCAGTGCCATGGCCGATGGGTGGATGGGACACAGTTCCATATGCTGAGTTATCTCGGGGCACGTTGGAGCGGCGGCGAACCTCACTTTCCCGACGCCCAGGTTGCTGAGATCAGCGCCGCGATCGTGCGGCATGGCGGGGTGGTGACGTGGGATGTGCCCCATGGTCCCACGGGCCAGATTTCCGACCCCTTTATGCGGCAGCTTAAGGCCATCGGCGAGGCCGTGCGCAAGGTCGCACGTTGATGGGCCGGGTGCGCGCTTCCCTTTGCTCCCCGATTCCGTTATGGTGTGCATCTGCGCCGTACAGTGCGCCGTGCAGGTGTTCTGTCAGCCTTCGGCGATCTTTTCCGCAAGGAGTCATGCCTTGATTTCTTCATGTGATCGAAAGTGGCCGCCTATTTATTTTTCGCCCACACTGTTCACGGTTTTCCTGTTGGCCTCGATGCTGCTCCCGGCGCGCCCGGCCGGAGCCGTCGTGTGGTCCACGCTCTTTACCGCGCAGGATGTGCGCGATCACCTGTCAACCGAGCAAGGGCGCCAGGAAGCGCTCGCGTTCTGCCGCAAGATGGGCGTCACCAAAGTCTATATTGAAACCTTTCGCACCGGCTACCAGGCGGAAGAAGCTACCCTGAAGGCGGCGCGTGATTTCTTTCGCCAGGCCGGCCTGGAGGTTTCCGGTTGCGTCACCACGGTGGGGGTCAGCAAGCCTTCGAGCAGGGGCCGGTATTGGGTTTGTTACACCAATCGCCAGACGCAGGAGCGGTTGGAGGCAATCTTCCGCTTTACCGCCGCCCTGTTCGACGAAATCATGATTGATGATTTCTTCTGCACCGAATGCGAATGCTCGGAATGCGCGGCGGCGAAAGGGGCGCTGAGCTGGCAGCAGTACCGCGAAAAGTTAATGCTGCAAATCAGCCGCGAGCGCGTGATCGGCCCCGCGCGCGCCGTGAATCCTAACGTAAAGGTCATCATCAAGTTCCCCCAGTGGTACGACCGCTTCCAGGAGCGCGGCTATGTGCCGGATCAGGAAGCGGCGATCTTCGACCGCATCTGGGTGGGCGCGGAACTCCGTGATCCTGCCTCCGACAAGTGGGGGAATAAGCAGCAATACGAGGGCTACTTCATTTACCGCTGGCTCACCGACGTGGGCGGGGCCAAAACCGGCGGCGGTTGGTTCGATCCTTTCGGCACCACGCCCACGCTCTACCTCGATCAGCCCTTGACCACAATTCTGGCGGGCGCTCCCGAGGTTTTTCTCTTTCACTACGGCTCGCTGATCTCGCCGGAATACCAGGCTCAAGCGGAAGCCTTGGCGCCGCGGCGTGTCCAATATGAAAAGCTCGCCACCTTTGTCTCCGGTTGGGCTGGCATTGCAACCTACAAGCCCGTCTCCAGTGATCCCGGTGAGGAAGGGTACGTTCTCGATGAGATCGGCATGTTGGGAATTCCCGAGGCCCCGGCCGCGCATTTTCCCGATGGTGCCCGCGCCGCCATCCTCACGACGCAGGCGCTGGGAGATGCGGACCTTGTACCCAAACTTGTCCGCCTGCTTGCCGCCGGCGGAACCGCCTTCATCAGCCAACCGCTCGCGCACCGGCTCAATGGTGACCCGCGACTGCCCACGCCGGCGCCGCTCGACCTCGAAAAGGATCAATATTTGAAAACCATGGAGGTGGGAGGCGGGAAGCTTGTGGTGTTCTCTGACGCTTTGCCGCACTTGACGCATGTGGATGGGCAAAACCGCGTGGAGCAACTCACGCCCGAGCTCCGCGATGCACTGGAAGAGTTGCGGCGCAAAGTTTCGGATTTCACGGTCACCTCGCTGGACGCGCCCCCACGGGTTGCCGTCTATCCGCTGAGCGGACGAGTTGCCGTGGTGAACTACACGGAGCTGCCGGTTGATTGCCGGTTGGCCGGGCTCGCCGGCATGGCGCACAGATTAACGCAGCTTTACGCCCTCGACGGCGCCACGCTTGCGCCCGATGGCGCGACGCTCCGGCTGCCGCCCCACGCGGCGCTGGTGGTGGAGTAGGGATTTCGGGACGCGGGACACGTGATACGGGACACGGGCTTCGCGACTCAGGGTTCGAGGCGCAGGAGAAGGGTAGCCAGCCCCTACAAGAATCCTCAATCCGCACGCGTTTGACTTTTGCGTGACACAGAGGGAAGCTTTAGCAGAGTCGGCGGCTGCGGACCGCCGTGTATCCCGGCCTGCCGGCTTCAAATCACAAACCAGGGGGCTCTGATGGCCAAGCGCAGCCCGGTCATATTCTCTGCCGCTATTGTCCTCGCGTTGTTTTGCGTGTTTGTCCCGTTGGTGTCGATGGCCAGCCAGGCCGAGCCGAAGTCACAAGCGTCGGGGCCTGCCGAAGAAGCCATCACCGTCTGGAAAGTGGGCTCACCGTATGCAGGGAACACGCCTGATACAACTATCCCGCCCAATCTCGAGCAGCAAGCGGAAGGAATGGGCATCAAAATCACCGTGCGAGCCCTTCCGGCCGACGGTTTCGCCCAAACATTTTTTGATGCATTCAAGAGCGGCCAGGCGCCGGACGTCCTGTGCAACGGAATCATTGATGCCGTTACGACTCCCCGCGGTACTTTTGATGGAATCGGCAGCGACGATAAGATCCGTCAGGCGCTGGTGAAGGTTACAGGGTCTTTGCTTGGCCAGGACAGCCGGGGACGCGACTTTGGGTGGGTGTATTTGGTCACGGGGTCGAGCCACTCCCAAGCCGCGCGGAGGCTGGTGTTGCGCGCACCCGAATGCAATCCGAGTTGGCAATCAACGCCTTTGCCGGAGGATCTGGAAAAGTCCGCAGCCGTCATTGCCCGCGCCTATTTGCAAGGCGATCGGCCAACGCTTATAAGGTCCGAGGATGACGACCGGCTCCGCACCGACGTGGAGGATGCCAACTTCCGTCAGATTTCTGCCCTGAAGGTGTGCGGATACTGGGGAGACGAGCAGTTGGCCTTCGCGCCGGTGATGGCCAGTTACGAGTCGAGCAAATCCGTGGGCCATGTTACCCTGCTCCTGACCCTGCGGAAACATCATCATCGCTGGATGTTGCTCACGGCCGGAACTGACCCCATCACGATCACGAAATTTATCGACAACCTTCCCGCGCTCGCTCATTGCCTCCAAACCGCACGGGGTTCGCGAGGGAAAATCCTGCCGCCCAAACTGCTGGCCCCGGAAGACGGACAGTATCCAAAGCCTCCGAGTGGCCAGCGGTTTGGCGATTTCATCTGGCAGCCGAGTGCCTCACCCGAGGTGGTGGCGCAGGTCATCGAGTTCGCCTATAACGGCGATGCACGTCTCTTTCTGAGATTTTTCTCCGGAAAGAGTCCTGAGGAAGACCGAATGTCATCCGGGCAACTTTGGCACACTGGCAGTGGGTGGAAGTGGCGTGTTTGGTCCATCTCGGGCAACGGCGAAATCGTTTTTTCCGATACCCGATCCTTCACCAACTAAACTCCATCGAGAATCATGGGCTGGAGCACTATTGAAGTGGGACACGGGATGTTGATTCTCGACATTGGCTGCGGAAAGAAGAAACAGGTGGCCGGCGCAATTGGACTGGACCGCCAGCCGGGCTCGGATGCCGATGTCCTTTGTGAGCTGGCGCATTTTCCTTGGCCTCTCCGCGATTCCTGTGCCGACCAAGTTTATCTCTCCCATTTCATTGAGCACCAACCCGACGTCCTCCGCGCCATGGCGGAGGTACACCGCATCGCCAAACCCGGCGCGGAAGTCGTCATCGTGACGCCGCATTACAGCTCGATGGACTCATACACCGACCCCACACATCTCGTACATCTGGGATTTCACAGTTTCGATTACCTCGTGAAGGAGAGTTTTGAGAATTTCACTTACGGCGCGGGGGGTTTCCGGATTCTCGATCGGCGCCTGACCTTCGGCCATAATCTCTTGTTGGATAATTTGGGACGAATCATTGCCGGAATTTCAATCGATTTCTACGAAAAACGCTTTGCCTGGATCTTTCCGGCGCGGAATATACTTTGCCGGCTTGCGGTGGTCAAATAGCTAGTCCGGATTTCTCACCACGCATCTCGGAGGGCGGGGCTGAGCAGGTTGCGGAAAAAGTCGTAGGCGCTGTCATTCTGAGCCCGCATTTTGGGCGAAGAACCCCCGTAGTTTACTCTGTTTGCCAACCCGCCGCGAACTGCCGGGGTCCTTCGCTTCGCTCAGGATGACAGCGAGGGGCATTGGTTCTCCTTGTCGAGTTTCTGCCCATGATGGGCAGCCGAAGCGCTGTCAATGCTCAGGATGACAGCGAAGGGCTCAGAATGACAGTAGTGAAACATTTTTCCGCAACCTGACAAGGCGTGAAATCCAAACGCCAAGGGGCTTTGCCAAACCGCGGCGGGCATTTATAATCGCGGGCTCGATAAGTAGGGGCACGCCATGGCGTGCCTGTACTCATAATATTGGGAGGCATTCATGATCAAAATGACGCGGCGGGATTTTCTGGAGGTCACCGGAGCCGGTTTGGGCGGCTTGGCGCTGAAAGATGGTTCCATGCTTTCGGCGCAGCCAGGTGAACTTTCTGGCGAGTTGGCAGCGCTTTACCAAAAGTTCCTCGATCCGGACAGGAAATACAGCATCCGGCCATTTTGGTTTTGGAACGGCGCCCTGACGGGCGAGGAGTTGGGACGCCAGATTCGCCAAATGGTTGAGCACGGCGTGTACGGCGCCTATGCCCACAATCGCGACGGCCTCCAGACTCGTTATTTGTCGGAAGAGTGGTGGCAGGCGCTGGGCGAAGCGTTGCAGGCCGCTAAGGAGGCCGGATTTTCTCTCTGCCTGGTCGACGAGTTTGAGTGGCCCAGCGGGGAGGTGCGCGATTATTGGATGCCGGGCATCAACAAAAGCCACGTGATTGAAGCCAATCCCGAGTTCCATTCGCGGCGCATGAGGTCAACGGAGAGTATTGCTCAGGGGCCGAGCCGGTGGAGTTCGCCCGTGACGGAGAAAACCGTCGTCGTGGTGGCCGGGAAGCGCCTGGGGCCGGACCACTTGGACGGCAACACCCTGCAAACGGTGAGTTGGGAGAAGGGTGCAAAAGAAGTCTCCTGGGATGTACCCGAGGGAGAATGGCTCATCACGGTCTACGACCTGGTACCGGCGGTGCCTCAAGGAGGCAGGGTGGACCTGATGAGCCGGGAGGCGATTGCTACCTTTATTAAGATCTATTACGAGGAGTTCTACAAACGTTATAGCCAGTATTTTGGCAACGCCATGCCCGCCACCTTCGCCGATCACGAGGGTTCTTACGGAGACAAGCTACCCTGGACGCCACACCTTTTTGAAACCTTCCGGCGCAAGGCGGGTTATGAGCTCCTTCCCCACCTTCCCGGCCTCACTTACGACATTGGTCCCATGACGGAGAAGCTCCGCTGCGACCTGCTGGACACGGTCAGCGAATTGTATTCCGACAGCTTTTGGAAGCAGGTGACCGATTGGTGCGACCAGCACCACATCTATCATTCGGGCCACGTTTGGGAAGAGTCGCTCTTCTGGGGCCCGGCGTGGCAAGGCGACTTCTATCGCATCCAGCGCTCCATGACCCATCCGGGCTGCGACACGTTGGTGGAATGGGCGCGCGAATCGGTTTGGCTGAAGGAAGTCACTTCGGTTGCCGCCTTCGAGGGAAAGCACACGGTTTGTGAGAATCAGGGCGTGCTGGGCAGCAGTTCCTACCTGAGCCCGGAAATGATGCGCCGCACTTCCAACTGCCTGGGCGCCTGGGACATCGGTGAGTTCATTCCGCACGCCTTCAATTATGACCTGACGCGTACCAACTACCCGCCCGACTGGTTCCGCGGGCAGCCGTACCTGGACTGGTTTCGCTTCTACGCTGACCAGATGCGGCGCATTAGCTTCGTCAATTGCGAAAGCCAGCGCTTCGCCGACGTGGTTGTGCTGTACCCGCAAGTTTCCATTTGGGGACAGGCGGCGCCGGCATTCCACCAGGACCGTTCCCTTCGCATTCTCGATAACTCCAACTGGAGTCCCGACGCCGTCGAGACGAGCGAGCAATACGCTGACCTCAAATTGCGCCTCACCGATGCGCGTTACGACTTCATGGTCGCTGATGATTACTACCTCGAAAAAAGCGAGTTCGCCGACGGCCGCCTGCGCATCAACAATTCGGAGTTTCAGGTTTTGATTCTTCCCCCCATGTCGGCCACGCGTCGAAGCACGGCCATGCGGGTACGCGACTTCTACCGCGCCGGTGGAACCGTCATCGCTCTGCGCTGCCTGCCCCATACCTCCGTGGAGACGGGCCGCGACGACCCGGAGCTCAAAGCAATCTGGGAGGAAGTGTTTGACCTTCGTTCCTCCGTTAAACCTTACGTCATGCGCAAGAGCGCAAGGGGCGGGCGCTCCTATTGGGTGCCCGGTTCTGTCACCGACCTCGTCGAGATTGTTCGCGAGGTGGTGGATCCTGACATCGAGTTGGTGGAAGGGCCGGCCGATCACCTGTTCGCAATGCACAAGCGGAACGCCGGGGTTGATCTCTACTGGGTCGTCAACGATACGCCCGAGCCTCGCACGCACTTGCTGCGCTTCAAGGCGAAGGGCCGGGCGGAAAAATGGGAAGCGCCAACGGGAAAGCGCTCACCGCTGTTCTATGAAACGCAGGGTAATAAAACTCAAGTGCGCTTGGCCTTGGGTCCTTGGGATGCCGCCTACGTGTTGTTTGATCCCACGGGTGCGGACCAGCCCCTGGCTCTCGCGGCGACCAACTTGGAAGAGTTCCATGTGCTGCGCGCCGACGAGAAACAAGTTGTTGTGCACGGGCGCGGCATGCCCGGCGATAAAACCGAATACGTCGAATTGCAGAAGGGCAAGAGCCGCTTCCGGGGAGAGTATCATTCCAAGAGTTCTCCCTCGCTCGAGATTTCGAGCGAGTGGAACGTCACCGTAGAAGCACCCTCCATCGACTTGCCCTATGCGCAGGTGCGCGAAGATCCTACGGGCCGGGGCCTGAAGGAGCGTTGGCACGCCAAGGCCGGCGACAAGGCCAGTTGGAATCCGCTTTGGCTCGCTCCGCAGATGCGCTCGATCCAGAAGTGGAATGCCATCGGCCTGTTCCCGAACCCCGAAGACCACGGCCTGGAGGAAGCGTACGCGCCGGAGCGCGACGAGCGCGTCGATTATGCCCAGGAGTACGTCGGCAACGAAGGCCAGCAACTCCACTGGGTGGAATTCAACTCGGCCGACGATTCCATTGCGCCTCCGGCGTCGAATGGAACCATCGACGTGGTGGACGGCCCTTACGGTCCGCACAGCTACATCGTCGACTACGGTCGCGTGCTGCGCGCGGCGGTGATGCAGGGAACGGTTTACCTGCAAACCAACGTTTACCACCCGCAAGGCGGCGAGGCGGTGATGCTGCTGGGAGCTCGTCACCCCACCACCGTCTTCCTGAATCATGAGAAAGTCTATTCGCGCTGGGTGCGCCCCCTCTACTACGACCCCATCGATGGCTTTGCGACGCGCATTCCCCTTACCCTCAAGAGCGGATGGAACAGCATTCTGATCAAGTTCCTCCACAACAGTCCGGATGACGGCAAGCAGCCGCAATTCACTTGCCGCATCGCGCAGGCAAACGGCGCCGCCATCGAAGGTCTGGTGTCGAATTCGCGAATTGCTGATGATCCCGAGACAGAGCCGCAAGGCTATCGCTGGCTGAGCTTCGCGATTCCACCTGTTGCGCGCGCGCTGCGTATCCCCCCGTTGCGGGATGCGTACCTCGTGTTTGTCGGCGACAAGCAGGTTCCCGCCGCCGCGGAAATCACACTTCCCAGCAGCGCCCGCACCGTGACTTTGCGGGTCAGCGCGCGTGAAGTGCTCGATCGTCCCTTTGCTTTTTCCACGACGCCCGCGGCGCTTCCGCTCGGAACGTGGAAGGTGCCGGGCTGGAACACTTCTCCGGAACAATGGTCTATGAGAAGACCGTGGACGTGCCGGCATCGCTCCTGGCGGAGCGCGTGCTGCTGGATTGCGGCGTGGTTGGGGTGTGCGCGGAAGTCTGGGTGAATGGCAAGCCCGTCGGGAAGCGGCCGTGGGGTCCGTTCGTCTTCGACGTGACCGAACAACTCCACTCCGGGAAAAACCAATTAAAGGTCCGGGTGGCCAATACTGAAGGCAACGCCCGCGCGGTGGGGACTTGGCGCTACCATCTCGACAACATCGATGTGGATGGCTGGCACGGACCGGCCCGCCTGGCGCCGTTCGTTGAGCGGGAGATCACCTGTTCGCTGGTCTGAGCCTTATACCACCGCGTATGCGAAGCTTTGGAGTGCGGCAGCTTGCTGCCGCTTTGGCACCAGCCAGCTTGCTGGCTGGGAATTGTGCTCGAGTTTAAAATCCCCGCGAGCAAGCTCGCGGGAGGAAAGCGGCAGCAAGCTGCCGCACTCCAAAGCTTCGCACGCCTGCACACGCTGTAGCGCCGACCTTTAGGTCGGCACGTTCACCCTAGAGTCTCCCCAAGAAACTTGGCATCCAGATACTCTTCGTCGAGGTTGTTGTACACGGCGTCAAACACCAATGGTGCCTCGGGGGCAAGGGCGAGAATGTGCGCCAGCGCGTGGCGGTCGTTGCATTCACGGATCGGAGCGTTGACATTCCACACCCTTCCCGCAAGGTCTGTCCGGGAAGCACTCAGCAACCATAATCCAACCTTGTCCTTGAGTTGCTCGGGGAATTCCGCCACGGCGTTTTTTCTGCTCAAAAGCAGCGCGGTGCTGGGGGCCAGGCGGAAGTTTGGCGCGGGGACCTGGCCTGCCAACTCTGCAACTCGACTCAAATCCTGTGTGGGCGCGCCCACAGTTAGGCGAAGATGGACGGTGGCCTGATGCTCTCGGGCTTTTTCACAGATTCGCCGCAGCGTTTTCGCAAACGACAGCCAGGTTTGATCGCGCGTAAAGCCGTTTTCCGGCTGGCGATGCAACGAAAGGATCACGTCGCGCAGTTCCAGAACCTCCATCTTGGTCATAACTCCTTCGATGGCCGACAGGGAGGCCTGATAATCCAATTCGATGTTATCCACAAGGCGAAGGTCTGGATACAGGTTAATACCCGAGGTGAAATCGACGAGACACGCCAGATTTTGCAAACGGAGCCAGGCGTTTTCCCGTTTCAGTTGGTCAGTATCGCGCTCCTGCAGGTAGCGCCAATCCACTACGACACTGTCAAAGTGTTCGAAGAAGGTCGGCCGCAAGAGCACTTCTTCCTTAAGGGAGCGCGCCCGCCGCAACGGCAGTGCCCGGCCTCGCGGGCGTGCGGAAGGAACAGCGTGGGCAATCGCCTCAACATCCTCTTCCTTCACCCGCACAACAAAAATGCGCACATCACCACCGGCAATATTCTTTTCGTCACTTACGCCGAGATCGCTTTTTTCCAAACCCTCCGGCAGATGGCCCACCGCTCCTTTCTCTGACTGGTCGAGGGAGAGTTCGCGTAGTGACTCGATCGGCCCGCAGCGCGAGAAGATCTTGAATGGCCGCGCTTGCCAGGAATTGTTCGTGATCCCCAGGGTGTATTCGCCGGGGCCTTTGCGGCAGGTAATCAGGCTCAGGCCCTCGCCCGCTGCAAAGAGCATCTGGGCGCGGAATGCCTGGTCCAGGATCGCGCGTGCGTGCTTGAGGAGCGGATAGGGCTTGGGCAGCGGTTTGTCCACTTCGTTCTGAAGTTGACCGGCCAGCGTTGCGCCAACGTCCTCCGCTTCCCTGGCGCCCACGCCGAAGGGACTGGCAAGAACCGTGATGCCGCCTTTCCCGAAAGGCATCACGACGGCCGCCGGAACACCCGAACATTCCGCCAAAACGCGCGCCGTTTTCGGCAGCACCAGCGTCTGGAGCTCAAACGGCCTGTCTTCCACCACCCGCTGCGCGCCCAATCGAAGAGTCGTGCCCTTGCCGAACTGCTTGAGGCTTATCCCGGCCTGAATTCCCGCGAGTCCTCCCGGAAGCTTGGCCAAATTCCCCGCGGTCAGGATCGGGCTCCCGCCCTGCTCCGCATAGGCTTCGAGCTTGTCGCGGATTTCCGCGCCTCCACCCAACTCGCCCGCCATCACCAGCAGCGGGTATCGAGCCAGGAGCCACGACGGGGCATCGCTCAAAAGGCAATCGGCCATGTCGCCGTAGGGCGTGGGCGCGATAAACCCCGACTCATCGTGGAAATAGGAAGAGTCCTGGTATCCGGGATACATCATGTCGAGAACACCGTCCGTGAGGTAATCACCCGGTTCATAAGGCAGGTTGCCCCAAACTCTGTACACGTCGGAGGTGTAAAGATGGCGTGGGAAGGTCCAACCGGCGAAGAAGTCGAGCAGCAGCGCAACCGGGGTCATCATAACGCCGGGCTGGCCGGCAGCTTGGAGCCATTTGCCGGCGGCGCGCTGAATGAGCCCGATCGGCGAGAGTTCGCCGCCCTCCACCCCTCCTGTGGCGGGCTGGTGTTGCACTGAATGGAAATAACTGCTCTCAAAGCCTACCATCATGCTGTTATAGAGAATCTGACTGTAAAGCAAGCGCTTCAGCAGGCTCAGGCTGGTGCCGTGGGTGGGACCGCCGGAAGGACTGCCGTCGTGAATGTCGGGGCCATACTGTTTCCAACCCCAGCGATTCCACACCGAGGCGTTGCCGAACCACGGCACGCCATATTGCTTTCCTGCGCCGCGGATGAAGGCGTAAAAGACTTGTCCGCTGGGCAGCGCCTGGGCAGTCTCCGCCCCAATGAAAGTGTAAACACCTTCCTTCAAAAAGTAGTGCCCGAAGTTGAGCGAGACGAGGGTCGACAGCTTGTTGCCGAGATCCCCGGTGAGCCGCTCAAAGTGGTGCTGAAAGTTAAGGTATTGCTCCCGCCGGCCCGCCGACGAAGGGTAAAGTTCGGATGCGTAGCCGCCGATGTACCGGCCATCCTGCTCGCCGTTATCCATTCCCAACCAGTGCGTGCCTAACTTCGACTCGAGCAATTCGAGAGCGCCCGCCGGAATCCGGAACTGTCGCCCAAAGCCCGCCGGGCCGGAGCCGGGCACGTAGCCCCAGATGTCAAACAAGAACAGGTTGCGCCGTCTGATTTCGTCGGCGAGGTCGCCGAGGTTGCGAGCTTCCAGAATCGGGTAAGAAACCCAAAGCACGTCACCCAACTCGTGCCTCACCACATACTTGTCAATCATTTCCTGGTATCTGACGATCAGCCCATTCTCGATTTCGAAATCTCGCAGGGTCATGAGGTGCGTGCGCCCCTCGAAGGTGTCCCATCCGGGCGGCTGAATGTGGCGGCGCGTGTAGTCTGGATGCTCGCGGGGTGTGAGCAGGTGATCATAAATGCGGTGCGGTGTTACCGGCTGCCGTGCCGAGCCGGGAGGCTCCAAGTTTTCCGCCCACACCAAGGTCTTGCCATTGAAAAGACCTGCACACGTAATCCCCGCCAGGCTGGTTAGCAGCGAATCCTTCACAAACCGCCGTCTGTTCATAGCGCCCTCTTGCGACTCGGCATTCCCGTATTGGAATTTACAAGGCGCTCAGTATACAGCGAGGCGGCTTCACATGCCCCAAGCTTCTTTACCGGCTGTTCTTACGTTATGCCGAAAACCGGTGGGCGCGATTTTCGGGTCCTTAAGGCAGGTTTCGAAGCCAAAATTTGAGTTCCCGCCCTGCCCGGGAACCAACGAGAGCTACCTACCTTTAGCCCATTTTCGGGGTGGGTTTTCATTACACCGAAAAAGCCAAATCATCAAACTACTTGGCAACCCTACGCCTTTTCTGATAATCCTTATAGATTGAGTGCGCTTGGGAATCCCCAGAGGGCTTGGCAGCCGCAGGCCGGGCCATTCAATTTGGTTGTTCAATTGTCCTTAAGACCCACGTCGACAGGATGGGCGGGAGAGATCGGAAGCAGTTGCATATCCTCGGAAGCAGGAAGGGTGGCTTTCCATGATCGAAGTTGAAAACCTCAGCAAACGTTACGGACCCACGTTGGCCGTCTCTGGCGTGAGCTTCAGCGTGCAGAAGGGAGAGGTGCTGGGCTTTCTCGGCCCCAATGGCGCCGGGAAGACCACAACCATGCGCGTGATCACGGGATTCCTTCCCCCTACGGAGGGAAAGGTCCGCGTGGCGGGCTACGATGTGGTGGAGGAGCCCTTGGAGGCGAAGCGGCGCACCGGCTATCTTCCGGAATCTCCTCCCGTCTATCCGGACATGACGGTGGCGGAGTACCTGGCCTTCGTGGCGCGGATCAAAGGTGTATCGCGTCGCGATATAAAAACTCGCTTGGACGAGATCATCGAGAAATGCGCGGTGGCCGACGTGCGCAATCGCCAGATCGGGAAACTCTCCAGGGGTTACCGGCAGCGAGTAGGTCTGGGACAGGCGCTAATCCATAACCCCGACGTGCTGGTTCTCGACGAACCGACCGCCGGCCTCGACCCCAAACAAATCATCGAAACCCGCGAACTGATTAAAGGATTGGGGGGCCAGCACACGGTGATCCTGAGCACGCACATCCTGCCGGAAGTCTCAAAAACCTGCCAGCGCGTGGTGGTGATCAACGCGGGGCAGATTGTGGCCGTCGGGACGCCCAACGAACTCACGCGGCGCCTGCAAGGGTTTGAAACCGTTCTCGTCACCGTCGAAGGACCGGCGGCGGCCATTATCGAAAAGTTCCAGCGCGTCGTCGGCGTGAACTGGGTCGAACCCCGCGAATCCCATGATGGCCGGGTGACCTTGGAAGTCCACTCCGAAAAAGATAAGGATGTACGCGCGGAACTGGCGCGCGCCACAGTGGAATCCGGTTGGAAGCTGTACGAACTGAAAACGAGTGGTTTGAGCCTGGAGGAAATCTTCCTGAAACTTACCACCAAGGATCTTAGTGAAGAGGCCGCAGCGAAAGCAGAGAAAGCGGCGAACTGACAGACTTGGGATTAGGGGTTAGGGATTCGGGATTGGGGGGTGGGCTGCTCGATGCTGGGGATTAAGGCTTGGCTTTTCCCGAGCCCCTAATCCCTAACCCCTAATCCCTAACAAGAAAGGAAACGCACCATGCGCAATGTCATGGCGGTGGCAGGGAAGGAACTGCGAGCTTACTTCCATTCGCCGATCGCCTACCTGGTCATGACCGACTACGCCGTTCTATGCGGTTTTGTCTTTTACAGCTCCACAGCTTTTTTTGCCCTCCAATCCTTCCGCATGGAGGCGCAGGGTGGAATGGGCGCGCCGCCCTTAAGCCTGAATGAATACATCATCCGGCCCATCCTGGGCGGGGTGCTCACCGTGGTGCTGCTCTTCGTGATTCCCCTCATTACCATGAGGCTTTACGCCGAAGAGAAGAGCGCGGGGACGCTCGAACTGCTGCTCACCTCCCCGCTCACGGACATGGAAATCATCCTGGGGAAGTTTCTGGGCTCCATGATTCTGTTTGCAGTCCTGGAAGCGTTGACGTTTCTCTACTTCACGGTTCTCTTCATTTATGGGAATCCCAATGCGAAACCGCTTATTGCCAACGCGCTGGGGATGCTGCTCTATGGCGGCGCACTTATGGCGTTGGGCATGTGGATTTCCACTTTCACCAAGAATCAGATCATTGCGGGCACGGTGGGCTTGCACGCTTTCCTGATCCTTTACCTTCTGGACTGGGTGAGTGCGTACTCCCAAAGTACCGTCGGGCAGGTGATGTCTTATCTCGCGCTGACCACCCATTTTGACAATTTCTCGAAGGGTGTTATCCAATTGAGCGACGTGGTGTATTACCTATCGGTCGTCATGCTGGGGATTTTCCTGACCGCGCGCTCCGTGGAAGCCCTGAAAGGGAGGCCGTAGCCATGGCCTGGAAAGATCGCATTGCTGGCCGCAGCGGACAACAAGTTCTGACGGGAGCAAACTTTGCTCTCTACACACTCATTGTGATTGCCCTCATCGTGCTGGTGAACTGGTTTGTCAATAACCACGACCAGCGATGGGACATGACACCCAATAAGAAGTACAGCCTCTCGGACCAAACGCACAAAATACTGAAGGGCCTGAACCGGGACGTGACCATTTACGCCTTTGACCAGGAGCGCAACTTCGCTGAACGCCGCGACGTGCTCGGGATGTATGCATCAGCCTCGAACCGCTTAAAGGTAAAGTACGTTGACCCTAATCGCCAGCCCGCTCTGGCCAAGGAATATAGCGTGCGGAGCTATGGAACGATTGTGGTGTCTGCCGGCGATCGTCATATGGAAGCCCAAGGCGACGGCGAAGAAGGAATTACCAACGCGCTGGTGCGCGTTCTGAAAGGCCAGCGGATGGCTTGCTTCATCCAGACGCACGGTGAGCGCAATCTGGACAACACGGAGCGCGACGGTTACGACCGCTTCAAGAAACAGCTCGGCGACGAGAACTACCAGACGGAAGCGCTCCCCTTCTTGCAGAAGATGGAAATCCCCAAAGACTGCACCATGGCGATTATTGCCGGACCGCAAAATGATTATCTCCCCCCGGAAATTGACGTCATCCGCAAATACCTCCAAGACGGCGGGCGCGCCCTCATCATGCTGGATGCCGGGGTCGAGCTTCCCAATCTCACCAAGCTGCTGAGTGACTTTGGTGTGACGGCTCGCAATGATCTGGTGATCGACGAAAACCCGGTGGCCCAGATTTTCGGCACCGAACCCTACATGCCGTTGATTGTTAAGTATGGGGCCAACCCCATCGCCCAGCCGCTCAACGGCCGCGCCACGCTTTTCCCTCTCTCTCGCTCGTTTGAGGTGGGTAAGGATTCCAAGCCGGGCGTGAGTGCCGACTCCCTCTGCGACACTTCCTCCGACAGCTATGATGTCAGCGACTGGAATCCCAAGATAAAGGAGATCCAATTCCACGCGGGTAAGGACGTGAAGGGTCCGCTCTCCGTGGCCGTAACGGGCTCGATCTCGGGAGGAGGAGAGAAGAAGACGGAAGGCCGCTTCGTCGCCTTGGGAACTTCCCTGATCGCGGCGAACAGCTTCCTAAATTTTCAAAGCAACCGCGACTTCATTATGAACTCGATCAACTGGTTGTCGGCCGAAGAAGATCTCATTTCCATCCGGGCCACGCCTCCGGAATCACAGCATCTAACCATGAATGCGGAACAGATGCGCCGGGTGCTCGTTCTGGGGGTGTTCGGAATTCCCCTCCTGATTGCGTTGGCAGGTGTGTTGGTGTGGTGGCAACGCCGATGAAAACACCCGTGACGAGTGACAAGTGACGAGCAAGCGCCTAATTGCATCAATAAGCACGATTATTTATGGCTCCCGGAAGGGCGGGGCTTTAGCCCCGCCGACCCTGCGCTGAGGGTTGAACGGGCCTTCAGGCCCTGAAGCCGCGTCGCTCCAGGGGCTAAGGCCCCTAAAATCATCCGGAGTTCTACGACGGGGCTCCCGACAAGTCGGGACAGGCGCCGCCTCGTCCTTCCGCCCGGCTACAAATAGTGTCGCCCATTTCTGCAACTTGGCAATAGCAAGGTGGTGGCAACTTCGATGAAGAAGCAAAAATACCTGAATACCTTGATTGCCCTGGTGGTTCTGGCGGCCACCTGGGGAGCGTTTACCTATTACGACAAGCACAAGGGCAGCGAGAAACCCGCCTTCGAAACCAGTAGTCAGACGAAGATATTTTCCCTCGATGCGCAGCACATCCAGTCCATTACCTTCAAACCTCGCGACGGCGATGCTTTCTCCTGCCGCCGCGAAGGCGGGAAGTGGACCATCACGGATCCTCGCCACCTGGAAGTGGACCAGGGCAACTTCTCCGGGGTTCTGAATAGCTTGACCACCGCCACCGCCGACGAGGTCGTTGACCCACACCCCACCAGCTTGAAGGACTTTGGCCTCGATCCTCCCAGCTTCGCGCTGGAAGTCACCACCGATGCCAAACCTCCGTCCTTCACTCTGCTGCTGGGCGACGACACGCCCACCAGTGGCGGTTTGTATGCACAGGTCAGCGGAAATCCGCAAGTCATCACCCTGGCGAGTTATCTGAAATCTTCCTTGGAAAAGAAAATGTTCGACCTGCGCGACCGCCGGGCGCTGACCCTGGAAGCCGACCAGCTTCAGAAAATTGGGGTTGAATACAAGGGTGCAAGCTGGACGCTCGAAAAAAATCCCGAGGGCGTTTGGGATTTGGTGCTCCCGCCCCCCGTGCGCGCGGACCGCTTCACCGTGGACGGCTTGGTCAGCCAATTACGGGGTTTGACCATGCAGACAATCGCGGCGGAGGACAAAAAGAAAAACGGCGACTATGGATTCGGTTCACCGGAACTGCGCCTGCAACTGGCGGGCAGCGACGGAACACAGACGATCGCGGTGGGGAAAAAAGATAAGGATTCGGATCGCTATTTCGCCATGAATTCGGCGCTCGACCCGGTCTTCACTCTGAACTCCGACTTTGTCACCCAGTTCAAAAAGAACCAGGCGGATTTGCGCGAGAAGGACCTGTTTTCATTTTCCGCGTTCGACGTGAAGCGCCTGGAAGTGGACACGCCCAAGGGTCATTGGGCTTTCGAGCAACAAGGGAACCAGTGGAAACAGACTGCGCCCAAGTCCAAGACTGTGAATTCCGATAAGATGGACACCTTCCTGACCCATTTGCGCGACCTGCGTGCGGATTCGTTCCCCAAGGGCGGAAGTCTGGCGGATTTTGGCCTGGCCAAAGCGGCTTACCGGTTCAATATCCAGTCCGGAGATAAAAACACCACGGAGATCGTGGAGGCGGCGAAATCCGGCGATCACGTTTACGCGCGAAGATCCACCGACCCGCTGCCCAGCGAGCTTTCCAAAACGGCGTTGGATGACGTGGAGAAATCTTTAGGTGAGCTCTGAAAAGCAGTGGCAAGTGACTAGTGACGAGTGAGAAGCAAGGGCCGAAATTCGAAAATCGAAGCTCGAAAATCGCAGCGAGTTTCGAATTTCGAGTTTCGATTTTCGCCTTTCGCTTGCTCCTCACTCGTCACTGCTCTATTTATTCTTCCACACCGGCTTGCGCTTCTCGATGAGGGCGCGCAGGCCTTCCTGGGAATCCTGAAGATCAAACAACTGGTTCAAGTAGAGGTCCTGGGCGCGCTTCAGCGCCTCTTGGAAGGGCCGCCACGTGCCTTCGAAAACCACGCGCTTGAGCAAGGTCAGCACCGGACCGCTTTGTTCGGAGATGCGCTTCACCAGAGCATCGACCGTTTCCTTCAGTTTCTCGCGCGGTACTACGCGATTGACCAAACCCATTTGTTGCGCTTTTAATGCGTTGATGGGATATCCAGTAAGGAGCAGTTCCATGGTGGCGCGCGGCCCGATGACCCGCGGGTAAACCACTGCGCCCATGGGCGGAAACATGCCCAGCTTGATTTCGGGCTGGCAAAACTGTGCATTCTCGGTGGCGACCACTAAATCGCAGAATGCCGCCAACTCCGCGCCGGCGCCGGAGGCCACGCCTTCCACGACGGCGAGCACGGGTTTGGATATCTCCATCATCATGCGAAAGACGCTGTGGAAGGCGTCCATCATCTGAAACACCATCTGATGGGTGTACCCCTCCGCGCCCACGCCCAGGGAGAAGTAGCCCTCGCATTCCGGGGCGGCATCCAACAGGATCAGCCGCACGTCCTCGCGGGCAGAGAGGCTTTCAATGGCCCGCGCCATTTCCCGGAGCATGTCAATGTTCATGATGTTTTGCTTGGGCCGATTCAGGGTGAGGTGTGCCACCACCCCCGAGTCATCCCAGCGGATGAATTTGAATTCTTTCTTCGCTTCTTCCTTTGCTCCTTCGGGGATTTGTTCAAGCGGTTCGTCCGCCATGCCGTCCTCCTGACTCGGGGTTAGGGATTAGGAGTTCGGGATTCGGGGGTAGGGGCTACAAGGGTTTCGCCATTCGGAATCTGGCTTTTTGTTTCCAAAACCCCAAGTCCCTAATCCCTAATCCCCAATCCCGGTTCTATTTCAGTTTAGCGCCGCATTTCCCGCAATAGTCAAACTTTTCCGGAATGCCTTTGGCCCCACAGTTCTCGCACCTGCGTGTGTAAGCGCCCCAAAGGAACTCGCTGGACTTTCCTGCCGCCGCCAGCTCGCGTAAATTCTTAGTGTCGGGGGGGCGCTTTTCAATGAAGGCCTGGATGCCTTCGTAGGGCTCCCAGGAAGTGGCGTGTACGGCAAGCCAATCGCGCGCGTGGCCGGTCGTGAGAGTCCACGCTAAATCTTTCCACATGTCCAATTGCTGGCGCGTATAACGTGTGCACTCGGGGAATTTTTGGATCAACTTTTTGGCCAAGGCGTTCACCGCTCGATCGAGCTGCTTGAGCGGGACGACTTGATTCACCAAACCCCAATTCAGCGCCTGGTCGGCGGTGACCTCGTCACAAGTGAGGAGCATCTCTCTCGCGCGCCGCTCGCCGACCACGAGGGGCAACCACTGGGTTGCACCCCAGGCATCCACCAACCCCACGCGTGTGCCCATCTGCATGAAGCGGACATGGTCCGCCGCGATGGCCAAATCCGCCGCCAGGTTCCAGTCATTCCCCGCGCCCGCCACCACACCGTTCAGCCGGGCAATGGTGGGCTTGCCAAGATGGCGAAACAGATTGAGCGCCTCGGCAAGTAAGCCTTGAAACTTCCAGAAATTCCGTGGACGGCGAAGGAATTCCTTGGAAAACTCCTTGGCATCGCTTCCCGCGCAAAATGCCTTGTCGCCGGCGCCGGTGAGCACCACCACTCCCACGGCATCGTCCATCGCCGCGTCGCGAAAGGCTTCCGTCATCTCGCGCAGCGTGTCGGAGGAGTAGGCGTTGTAAACTTCCGGACGGTTCAGTGTGAGGCGGGCAATGCCTTCCTTTTTTTCATAAAGGATGTCGGCAAAGGCGAATCGTGATGCGGCTTGTCCGGTATACTCCATCAGTGATTCCGCTTCCTTTTCGAGCCGGGGTCGGGATCCGGGACTCGGGGCTCGGGACTTGGGGTTAGGAATTCAGAATTCGGGGGCTGGGTCGGTTGGGAAATGAAAAGCCAAATTCCGACGGGCGAATCCCTAATCTCCAACTCCTAACCCCTTAGTCCCTGATTCCGAACCCCGAGTCCCTGACCCCGAGTCCCGAGTCCCGCGCTTGATGCTACCACAGCCCATTCGTGGGTGGGTAGTGAACGACGGCAACCCCAGGGGTCCGTCAAAGTCCAATAGGGTTGAAAGGGACCCCTCACCCACCGCCTTGCGGTCCCCCCTCTCCCCTGGGAGAGGGCGGTGGTTTTAGTTTCTATCCCTCTCCCTTGGGGAGAGG
>Ga0187849_1000731_pt1 | contig 41327 bp, 34 predicted proteins | sample June2016WEW_4_10_2_FD_132412 | JGI IMG/M metagenome (GOLD analysis project Ga0187849, IMG submission 132412) | Peatland microbial communities from SPRUCE experiment site at the Marcell Experimental Forest, Minnesota, USA - June2016WEW_4_100 | ecosystem: Environmental > Terrestrial > Soil >... | reverse complement strand
CTGATTTTTCACCCAATCGTGTCCGGAGCCACCGGGGTTTGGCCTCGGATCGATCACACGGCCATCGATGCCTGCGGCCCCCAGAAAGCCCCGCGCGAAGGCTGAATCGCGCCAGCCTTCATGCACCAAGATAATCTTGGAGACACGGCTCACCGGTCAGACTCGGCTTGACTGGCGTGCGCCGCTTGCTCGGCGGCGAGAGGAGAGACGTCACTGGATTGCTGGACACCCAACCCGGATAGCCACCCGCGCGCGATAAGGTCGGAAACCCGCACCCCTGCCTTATCTTCGGCGATGCCTTCGGCAATGCGCACAGGATGAGCCCTGGTTGGGCCGCTTGGCTCGCGCTCCAACCACGAACCGTAACCAGCGGCCAGAAAATCCACCGCGATAGGGTGATGCGCGGTCAGGATGACTTGGAAACGACCTTCCAGAGCGGCGTCTTGAAGGCGCGTGAGCAGCGGTTGGATCTCGCTGAGACCGAGAAAATTGCCCGGCTCGTCAAGGACCAGGACGCCACCCCGTTGGCCAGCCACAGCAAGCGCCGTTTCCAGAATGATGAGCGCGATTTGGCCGTAGGAGAGTTCGTCCAATCTGAATTTCAGCGGCGGAGGGCCCCCCTGAAAAATGCATTCCAGGATCTTTGCATCTCCTGAGGGCACGGCTTGGAACAAACGAAACCCAGGCAACTCACCGTTCGCCAGAGCTTGTTCGGCCTCCTGTCGAGCCAGGGCGTCAGAAGATGAGACCTCGCGAAGCCAACCGGCAAAGTCGGAGCAATCTGGCCTGGGAATGGTGACGGGTTGCTCCTCTCCGCTGACGGCGGTGACCAGAGCGGGATTTAGCGCGAGTACGAGAGTGGCTCCAATCGCGCGGCGAAACGCCGTCAGTTTTGTGTTCTCGGGCCGCTCGTCCACGCGGGAGATGCCTGAGACGTGCCAATCAGGCAACAATTGGGCTTTCTGCTCATGCCGGTCGTTGTAAAGCAGGACACGCTGGTCATCGGAGGCGAACAACGGTTTGCCCTCCAATGTCAGCTTCTCCTCAATCACTTTGTTCAGCCCCCGTTCTATCGCCTCGTGCCTGATTCGAAGCCGGTAGGTATATTCGCCCTGATCCAGCGTCAGGGTCAGTTCAAAAGTTTGCTCGATCCGCTTGTCCCACCGCGTGAGCGTCCGCGGGGGAAAAAGGTCAAGGGATTTTTCGCGCCCCAGGATAAAGTCGCGGAGCTTTGCGATTAACCCAATCACGGCAGACTTGCCTGAACCGTTTGCCCCAAGCAAGACAGAGAGCGGGGCGAGCGGCAGGGTGAAGCTCGTGAAACATCGGTAGTTATCTGCGTAACAACGCGCGAACATGAACTGCTTGATACTCCCTTTCGCTGCGTCGGGCAAGCCCTCGATCTTTGCGGCCACACAGTTTTTAATGAAACCGCGCGTCCGCTAGCGCAGCGAATCGAACCAGGCTTTGGCGAGCAAAAGACTCGGTTGGGCGCAGGCGTCGTGGTCAGCGCCGGGTAGGGGATCGAAGAATTGGACCTGGGTGTCGCCCAGTGCCTGGAAAGAGTCCAGGGCGACCTGCGAGTTCGCGGGGTCGACGTCCATATCCCCGGAGCACTGGTAAAGCCGCATCGGCGCCACCGGCCTCCAGCGGTAAAGATCGTTCTCCTGGAGCGCCAGGCGGAAAGGGTGGCGCGGGTTCGAGCGAAATGCGGCCAGGAAATTCGTCTGCAGCATTTGAAGCGCGTTGGTGGGCATGGCGGTGTTCATTTGGCTCCCGCTGGTGTTGCCGTTAAGGAGCGGCGGCAAGGTGGCGTCGTATGGCGGGGCCAGCAGGCTGGCCAGGCTCGGCCCCAAATGGTACACATCCTCGTAAGCCCCCAGCAGATAAAGGAAGTAGTAGGGATTGGGATTCGGGCGGCCGTTGAGGAAATCGTCGGTGGTGACGCCCGACAAGTCGTAGGCCCCCGCCATCGGAGCGCAAGCGGTGACGGTGAACTCATCGGTGTGAAAGGCCTCCAACTCGCGCAGCAACGCCATGGTCGAGTGGCCGCCTTGCGAATAGCCGCAAAGGAACAGTTGGTTGGTCAGGGGAAAGCCGTTGGTGGCGCAAATGGTCCTGACCGCGCGCAGCAGGTCCACACAAGCGGTCGCTTCAGACCGCGCGTGGTGGTACGGATGCAGTCCCGGTGAATCCCCCAGCCCCAAATAGTCGGGCACTGCCGCGGCGTAGCCCGTGGTGGCGAAACCGATGCCAACCGACACTTCGCCGGTCAGGTCCATGGACGACGGGGCTGAATTGGTTTCCGTGAGCGTGCCATGCTGGTAGCTGACCAGCGGCAGGGGGTGCCGCGTGTTTTCAGGCAGCAGCAAGGCGCCCGAGGCGACTGTGCGCGCCCCCAGCGGAGTGATGGTCTCGTAATCAACCTTGTAAAGCCGCACGCTGTACTGCGGCGTTATCGGGATCCCGGCCAGACCGAATAGGAAGGCCAACGTGGCCGTCGAGAGCGTATTGCTATGGTTGAGGGCGAGCACTTTGCCGCGTTGCGCGGCCGGGACACCCACGACCCGGTAAAGGCGGGCGGCGTTGGTGCTGATCGCATCGAGCCACTGGTTCGACGCCACCGGGAACGGCACGGACGAGGCCGGCGACCGCCATAGGCCGTCCTGCAGTGTATCCTGGAATTGGACCGTGTACGCAACGCCCGTGGCCGCTGATTGCCAGCCAAGCAGCCAACCGCCATCGGTTTCCAGGAGATTCGTAATCGTCAAAGGCCCGGCCGCTTGTGCCGAAACGGGAGCCATGGTGGCGGTTAGGGTGAGCAGACTAAGGCGCCAGATGAGTGAGCTTCGCTCGTTCATGATCGAGCGGCAAACTGACACGGATTCACGAGGATGTCAAACTGCCGGAAGCCGGGCTCAAACCATAACGTTTCACTTCGCTTTTGCCACCCTGGCTAAACCCGCCCCACTCGTCTCTATACCCGGAATTGCTGATCTGATAGGGATCCGGCGTCATGAGGTGCCAGGCTTGATTTGCTGCTCGACGAACGAGCGAAGGCGGGCAACGAGAGCGCGAGTGGCTTTCCGATCCAGCGGCGTGTATTCGGGAACTTGCTCGTAACGGTAAACGGTGGCGTAGGGGGTGAGTTGGTCAAGATCGGCCAGGTCGGTGGGCAGGGATTGGCCCTGCGCTTCGAGCAGTTCCGCCAAGGCTTGCAGGTTGTGGGTTTTCGGGTAGTGGACGGCCCGCTGGGCCAGCCAGGCCTTCAGTAGTTTCTCGGCCGCCTGCTGGCAATGGTAGCCGAAGATTTCCGTGCTCACGGTTTTGTCCTCCAGAATGGCATCCAACAGGCCCTCGTCCTGGGCCGCTTTGCGAAGAAGCATTTGGGCCTGGTCAAGAGGCGTCATAGAGGATCTGGCCTTCGCGCCGAGCGTCGTAATAGACGGTGCCGGGCACCTCGGACCAATCGTCGTACATGGCCTGGCTCACGACCAGGAGTTCCGCCGGCAGAATGAGGCCGCGCAGCACGCGGGTCAGGCGCACCATCTCGGCCACGCGGTCTTTGACCTCGGCAAGGACGATGAGCAGGTCCACGTCGCTGTCCTCATGCGCGTCGCCGTGGGCGCGCGAGCCGAAAAGGATAATGCGGCGCGGGCGGGCGGCGTCCACGAGGCGGCGGACGGCTTCGCGCAGTTTCGCTGGGGTCACGGCCCAGGGCGGTTCTATGGCGGCGGCGATCATGGGAAGTCCGAAGTGCGAATGTCGAATGACCAACTGATGGGGATTTGCTCTTTGCCGCGCCGCCGCCTTATTGACGGGGCGCGGCTGAGGGAGAATTCATTTTCGGTCTCACTCATCATGACCGGATGGTGCCAGAGGGGGACCAGGGTGTCGAGTGGCAAGTTTTGTCGGTTTCTTGACGGTTCCGGCCCAGCAGCCAGGGCTGCATCAAGCTCGTTGCGTGATCTCGCATTTGTCCCGGAGCAGGGCCAATTCATGAAGCCGCAAAACCAGGGGCGGGGACGGCTTCGTCCCCGCTTCTTAGCGGTCCGTAGGAGGAGGAACAGGGGACGAGCCGTCCCCTCCCCTTTCATGAATTGGCCCTGCTCCGGGACAATACCGACCCTCTACAGCGAGCTTGGTGCAGCCCTGCCAGGTGCTGCCCCTCGCCCCTCGACACTCGCCCCTCGACTCTTGCTGCGGGGTTTTAGAGAATGTCCTCCGCATTATGCCCATCACGCATGACAACCACAAAGGCAAGACCTGCTCTGCTCTGCACCGTTTGGTCATCGGCTTGGCCCTGGCCGCGGGTTTGAACCTGTCTGCCCAGGCCGCCACCCCCGCGTTTGTCTGGCTCGAAGGCGAATCGGCCAAAACCACGTTCAAAGTCCAAATCGGCGGCTGGGGGCGGCCCCAGTTCCTCTCCGGCGGCAACTGGCTGCACATCAGCGTCGAGGAAGGGCAGGTCGAAAAAGAGGTGCCCGACGAAGGCATTCTCTTGGATTACCCCCTCCAAAGCCCCAAGGCCGGCCGCTACGAAGTCTGGAACCGGGTCGGGTTCGAGTTCGCGCGCTCGCCCTTCGAGTGGCGCCTCGACGAGCGGCCGTGGCACAAGGCCATGCCCGGCGATCTCACGGCCGACCTGATGGAAATGGGATTCTGGTGCGAGGTGGCCTGGTTGAGGATGGGCGAGGAGGATTTGACAGCCGGCGAGCATCGCCTGCAAATCCGCCTGCCGAAAACCAGGAATGAAAAAGGCAAATGGCAGCGCCTGCTCTATGCCTCCGATGCTATCTGCCTCCAGGAGGGGCCGTTTGAGCCGAACTCGAAGTTCAAGCCCGGCGAATCCGGACGCGAGCCCCCGGACGAAGCGGCGGCCAGAGTGGTGTTCCAGCTTCCCGAGGCCAAACCGTCCGAGCGCGCCAGCGTGAAGCTCGGGGGTGTTTGGGAGATCGCGCGGGCCGACGAGCAGCTTCCCGGCGAGGTCGCCGAGCCCTTCCACGAACTGCCGGCGCATCCCATCTGGCGGGCCATTCCGGTGCCGGGCGACAAGAATGCGCTCAGGCAAGACCTCGTTTTCGCCCATCGCCTCTGGTATCGCACGCGCATCGCCGTGCCCGCCTCGATGGCCCGCCGCGCCTTCTACATAGACTTCCCCTGCAACAACCTCAACACGACGGTCTGCGTCAACGGTGTCGATTGCGGCTTCCAGAAGAACCCATTCGCGCGATTCCAGGTGGACGTGACCAAGGGCGTCAAGGCCGGACAGACCAACGAAATCCGCGTGGGCATCCGCGACGCGTGGTACGGCCGCTCCGCCGACCCGGCGCGGCCGATGAAGCTGCGCAAGACCTTCAACTACCCGGTCGGCCTCTTCGGCCAGGGATTCCAGGACCTGGACTACCCGGTGTGGAACTGCCCCCAGTCGGGCATTCTGGCGACCCCGGCCTTTGTGGCCGCGGGCGGCGGCGTGTATGTCGCCGAGCTCTTCCTCAAGCCATCCGTCGCGCAGAAGCGGCTCGATGCGGATGCCGTGTTGAACAACACCACGGCCAGCGAAGTCTCCGGTGAGGTGCGCTGGGAGACACTGGAGGACACCACAGGCCAGACCCAACACGTCTTCAAGCCGCAACCCTTCAAAGTCCCCGCCGGTCAGGCACGAACCGTTACGCTCTCCGATGCGTGGGCCGATCCGCGGCTTTGGTGGCCCGACACGCCGAATCTTTACCGCCTCCGTACGACCGTGGTCGTTGACGGCACGCCATCGGACGTCCAGGAAACGCTCTTCGGCTTCCGCGAATGGCGGCGCCAAGGGACCCAGTTCACCCTCAATGGCGTGGTCTGGCATCTCTGGGCCGATCTCATCGGCGAACCTCGTTCCCCGCAGGACTGGCTGGCCGCCTACAAGCGCGCCAACCAGCGCACCACCCGCCTGAGCACCGCCGGGCAGGCCGGCCACGAGTCGCGCTGGCTGGGCCTGGAACCGCAGGAGGCGCTCGAGTTCTGCGATCGCCACGGCGTCGTCGTGCGCCGCAACACCACGCTCGACGGCGAAACCATCGGCTACCAGTTCAGCGAGAGCGATGCGGAGACGCGCCGGCAGCAGGGCGGCTCCGAACTCAAACTCGCGCTGATGAAGAACTGGCGCGACCAGTGCGTCGCCCAGGTCAAGGGTGAACGCAACCACCCCTCCATCCAGATCTGGTCGCTGGAAAACGAGTTTGCCTTCATCAACCTCATTAACCTGCTGGGCAACTCACCGAACATGGACCGCTACGAAGAGGAAATTACCAAGACGCACGATGCAGTCATGGCGGCGGACCCGACCCGCTCGGCCATGACCGACGGCGGGGGCGCGATGATGAAAAACACCCTGGGCGTCGCGGGCGACCACTATGTCGCCACGCTCGATGCGCGGTATCCGGACCTGGCGTACGAACCCTTTGTCGAAGGGGGCGGGCGCGGCCGCTGGAAATGGGACCAGCAGCGGCCCCGGTTCATCGGGGAGGACTTTTACGCCTCGGGCATCAACCCCGCCGATTACGCGATGTGGGGCGGCGAGGCCGCCTTCCAGGGCAAAGCCGCCACGGGCGACGCCATCGCCACCTGCTGCCGGATGCTCACCGAGGGCTACCGCTGGGGCGGCCACTACGCCGCCTGGCACTTGTGGCTGGGCGGTGAAGGCGGCCCAAGGCAGCGGGGCGCAAACCATCCGCGCGCCGTGTTGGTGCGGCAGTGGGACTGGACCTTTGGCGCCTCCCAAAAGGCCAGGCGCACCTTCGGCATCTTCAATGACACCCAATACCCGGACCCGATCACTTTCAGCCGCCGGCTCACAGTGCAGGGCCAGGAGGCGTACGCGAAAACCTCCACCCACCATGTCGCCCCCGGCGCCGCCGAGAAGTTCGACGAGGAACTCCCCATCCCCTCCGTCGCCGCCCGGCAGGAAGGCGAGTTGAGCCTCACGCTCAGCGCGGGCGGAAAGGAAATCTATCGTGACGCCAAGGCGGTTTCCGTCCTGCCCGCCGCCGTGGCCGAGAAACTCTCGGCCGGCACGGTCGCCGTCTTCGATCCGGCCGGTGAGACCGCGGCGTTTCTCAAGAGCGCGGGCCTGCCCTTCACGGCGGTGCAATCCCTCGACACCCTTGCCGCCGGCGCCAAGGTGCTCGTGGTCGGACGCGATGCCATCGGGGCGAACGAGAGCACTTCAACCCGCTTGGCCAGCTGCGCTTCGGAAGGCCGCGCCGTCATCGTGCTCGACCAAGCTCATCCGTTGAAATACCAGGCCATCCCCGCAGAAATGGAGCTCGCCCCGCGCGCGAAGCGGAACGAGTTTGGCGCCCAGGTCCCCGCCTCGGAAGGACGCACGGCCTTCATCGAGGACACCTCGCATCCGGCGTTGCGCGGGCTCAAGGACAAAGACTTCTTCACCTGGGGACCCGACCCGCCTGCCGCGCAAGCCGGCCAACCCGGCGCGGCCCAGTCAGGCCACCTGGTTTTCCGCAATGCCTACCTCAAGCCCGCTCGCGGCGGCAAGAGCCTCCTCCAGTGCGGCCCGCGGCTCGAATACTCGGCGTTGGTCGAGGTGCCGGTGGGCCGGGGCGTGATGTATCTCAGCCAACTGGACCTCGGAAGCAAACTCGCCGTGAACCCGGTCGCCCAGCACCTCCTGCTCAACCTGATCCGCGGCGGCGCCGCCTACAAACTGGAACCTGCCGGCGTCGCCGCAGTCATCGCCGACGAGCCGTTGGCCAAGGCCCTCGATGCGATTGGGCTGCAGTATGCCAAGGCCGGCGATGCCCTCGCCGCCATCGGGGACGCCGACAGGCAAATCGCCCTCCTCTCCGCCACGCCGGCCACCTTGAAACTGCTGGCCGGAAATCCCGGCGGCCTTCAGTCCTTCTGGCAGCGTGGCGGCACGCTCCTGCTTTGCGGACTCACGCCCGAGGGCCTTGCCGACTACAACCGCATCGTCGGCGTCAACCACGTCATCCGGCCCTTCAAGCGCGAGCGCGTCACCTTCCCGGCCCTCCGCAACCCGCTCACCGCCGGCCTCACCACCGGCGACATCGTGATGCTCTCCGGCCAGCGCATCTTCGACTGGACCGCCGATGAGTATGTGGCCTCGGACGTCTTCAGTTGCGTCGTGGACCTGGACGACCTCGCCCCCTTCGCCAAGAGCGGCTTCGCCAGCTACGACAACATCGTCAACGGGTTCGTCGGTTCCGATGGTTGGCCGTTGATCATCGACTTCGAGTACCCCAAGGACGGCAGGCCCTGCGAAATCAACCTGGATTTGCCGCAGGAGGAAACCATCGTCGAATACACCCACAAAGCTTCGGTGAATTACAATCCCACCACGAAGATCGCCCTGCTCTTCGACGGCAAGGACCGCGTCGAATACGACCTCCAGCCCAACGGCGACGCGCAGACCTTTGCCGTGGATCCGCCGCGCAAGGCCCGCCGCGTCACGCTCCAGCTCGTGAACTGGCTCTCCGACCCAACCAAGCGGCCCTTGGTCGGCATCGACAACATCTGGCTGAAAGTGGCGCGCTCCCCCGAGTGGCGGGCCACGGTCAAACCGATGCTCAACCTCGGCGCCATGGTCCAATACGCCAAAGGCAACGGCAGCGTGGTGCTCTGCAACCTCAAGTTCCAGGAAAGCGAAGCCGTGCCCGTCAACAAAAACAAAAAGCACACCATCCTCGCCACCGTGCTGCGCAACCTCAAGGCGCCCTTCTCCGGCGCAAAGACGGTGATTGCGGGCGCCAACCTCGCCTGCACCCCCATTGACATCCACACCAAGGCCACAACCTACAAGGACGAACGCGGCTGGTTCGGCGACCAGCGCCGCACCCTCAAAGCCCTGCCCCCCGGTGAACACGTCTTCGCCGGAGTGAAATTCAACGTCTATGAAATGCCCACCTCACCCGTGCCCCAGGTCCTCATGCTCGGCGGCATCGGTGTGCCGGGCAACCTGCCGAACCAAATCACCGGCATCCCCATCAACCTGAAGGCCGACGCCCTTTTCTTCCTCCACACCGCCCGCTTGGACCGCCCCATGGACGACCGCGAACGCGAGGAGAAAAAACGCTTCGAACTGTGCCAGTACGTCATCCACTACGCCGACGGCCAGACCACCCAAGTTCCCGTGCTTTGCGAAATCGATATTGACCACTTCCAACAGCGCGAGCCAAAAGCCATCGCCGGCGCGCAAATCGCCTGGAGCGCCAGGTTCGATGACTCCGACGAAAGTGCGGTCGTCTATGCCAAACAATGGAACAACCCGCGCCCGGCCGTGGAGATCAAGTCCGTGGACCTGGTTCCCGGCAGGGACAAGGATCGCGGCGTGCCCGCCTTGCTGGCCGTGACGGCGGCGACAGCGCAGTGAGTCCGCGCCCTGCACCAGGCGATCTGGAGCGGCGCCTTTGCCGGCGCCGCCGGCACCGGCATGACCTGGTGGTGGGAGAACATCCATTCCGCCAATCTTCCGCCCGGTTTCCCCAAGCATCCGGGGCTTGAGTAATCCCCCGGCGGCATTTTGTTTCGGCGGTCGGCGATGACATCATCGGCCCATGCAACCGTTCCTTCGCTCAGGATGCTTCCCGGAGATTCCCCTGGACGATTTCAGGGAGCGCCCCGGATTGTGCGGCCCTGTCCGGGGTGAGAAGCTGCCTGCGTCGGCAGTGTTTCCATTTCAATATGAAACCGAACGGACCTGTTGGGAAAAGCATCCTTCTGGTTGAAGACAACCCGAGATTGCGTGAAGCCATTCGATTGCTGCTCTGCCTCGAGGGACACACGGTCACCGAGGTCGAAAATGGAAGGCGAGCCTGTCACTTTTATACGCCGGGCGACTTCGACCTGGTGATTACGGGTTACGCCATGCCCGAGATGATGGGCGACGAACTGGCCAGGACCATCAAGTGCCTGGTGCCATCGCAGCCGATCCTGATGATCGCCTCGGGCGAGCGAATCTCGAGCAGTGACAACGCCGTTGACGCGCTCCTGGAGAATCCTTTCAAAATGGCGGAATTGCGCCAGGTTGTCGCGTCACTCCTGTCATCCGAACGTCCAATTGCATCGTTGTCTCGGGGATGCACCGCCGGCCTCAGGACACCGGCTGAATAGAGCCTGGCCCAACAACTCCAATTCCGGACCTTTGTCGCAACCTTCGTCGCCAACTTTGTCGAACGATGGCCAATTCGATAAAGTGTCTTCTGACCGCCACCACGGCCGCTCCGATCTTCCCGCGGAACAACCCGCCGTTGGCCACCGCCACCAGCCCGGAGCTGAAGCGCCGGGCCTCGGGATGTCCCTCCGGGACAAAGCCTCAAGGCGACCCCGCGTGAGGGTCCGCGTCAAGGTTGACCCAATAAGCCGTCAAAAGTTTTCCGGCCTGGCCGGTCCATCATAAGGCTTGGCGCCGTGGGGAGGTTGGGCGCTGGGGCCCACTGTGAGCAAAGCCGGGTCGGTGGTGGCAGGGGCTTCGATGAAGCCGTAGTAGCGGCCCATCCAATACGCCAGGAGCCAGGCGGAAGGTTCCACGACATCACGGCCGCCCGTTCCGCCGTCGGCTTCCATGGGCCAGTGATCCCAGCGCATCGGCTCGGTCTCGCGCGGGGAAAAGGCGCGCGTGCCGCCTTTGCGGGCTTCATAACCGGCGGGGGTCTTCAAATCCGTTCGGTGCGAGTTCTGGTAGGAATAGATGACCAGGTCCAGCGGCCATTCGCGCAAGTGGGCGAGGGCGGGTTGCGCCTCGCACTCGTTGCCGGTCAAGGCGCCATAGACGAAGTTGAACCAGGGGACGTGTTCGATGCGCAACAGTTCCCAGGTTCGTTCAAAGCTCCGGCGGTAGGTGGCGTGGAGCGCCGGGTCCTTTTCGAACCGCAACAAGTTGGAATACGCCCACAACGCCAGTTCGTCGTCGAAGTGGGCGACGTCCTCGAGGGGGAAAGTGTTGCTGAGGCGGATCGTGTAGGCGGGATAACCCAGCGCGACGAGGCTCTGATAAGCGTCGTTGAACTTGGCTTCGCCGGTGAGGGCCGCGGCGCATTTCATGAACGACAGGATCTCCAGGCTCTGCAATCCGCGGTCGGCCCGGCCCTCTTCCGTGTTGAAGTAGGGCGGGTCCCATCGGCCCCAGCGGGTCGGTTTTCCTCCGACGTCGATGAGTTGCCAGTGGTGCTCGAGGAGATGGCTGGCGATGCGGGCCAGATGCTTCCTGGCTTCCGGCCCTTCGCCGCCCAGGGCAGCCAGGTCCACGAAGAGCGACACGGAGTGAAAGTGGGAACAGATTTCGTCGCTCGAGGTGTCGCCTTTCCACTCGAAGCGGGGATCGGCGGCCTGGTTCCACTTGGCGGGATAGCCGCCGGAAGTAGCCTCGGATTTGTGGCCGCGCTCGCCCTTGACCCAGATAGCTCGGGCGGGAAGGCCGGGGATGCCGGTGATCGCTTCGAGCCACCGCATGGTTTTGAAGGTGTTGACGGCTTCCTGGCGGGCGCGGGCTTCCTGGGTTACGGCATAGCGGTAGGACTCGGCGGCCAGGTAATTGCCGCTGTAGCCGCCGTCGTTGTCGCTCGCCTCGCGGACGTATTGGCCGAGGGCGTCGTCCCACTCGAGTTTATGCGTCAGGCCCAGGCGTTTTTGTCCCCATTCTTCCAGGTGGCGCTCGTAATAGGCCGCCTTTTTCACCAGGGTGTACGGTTCGTATTCAATGATCCCCAGGCCGCCGGCGGTCGCCAGATAGACCGCCCGCTGGCTGGCGGCGATGGCGGACACACGATCATCCGGGAGCCAGCGCGGCCCGGCAAAGTATTGGAATTGGCCGCCGGCCATGCGAATAGCGCCCCGCGTCGTGCCGATCCAGAGGTCGTTGGTGAAGCCTTGCGCCAGGCAGGTGGTGTCCTCGTAACACAGCCCTTGCCCACCCCGCAGCACGGACATCGACATGCCCCGCAGCACTCCAAGCCCGCGGTCGGTGGCGAGAAAAAGACGGGACCCGAGGCTGAGCGCGTCGCGCGTGCGCGGGGAAGGGGGTTCGCCCCAATCCCAGGCTTGCTGCGGGTAACGGTCGGCCTCGTCCTGCCCGGCCACAACCGGGTTGCCGAGCAGCGTGACCCGGCCCGCCCCCACCAGGTAGAGCGTCTCGTTGAATGAAAGGAGTCGCAGGATCGGGAAGGGAACTTCCGGCGCCGGGAACGGCTCGAGCGCCTCCCCACGCAGCCGCCATAGCCGCCTGCCATGCGCGGCTACGACCTCTCCGAGGTGGTCGCTTAGGTCGGTCATCGGCTTCTCCGAAATCTTCTCCCAGCTATCGCCGTGCAACCGGCTCACCTGGTCACGAGCCAGCACCCACAGGCTGCCTTGCGCTTCCACCAACCGCTCGACGGGCGCTCGGAGGTCTCCAACCCCGACCAGCGTTTGGCCCTTCAATTCCAGCAATCCCGCCTCGGAACCGGCAAAAACCCGGCCGGCGTGACTGGCGACGCTGGTCAGAGGTTGCGCGGTGGGGATCTTTCGACCGACCTCCTGCAGATAGACCTCATCCGGCGCTGGGCGCCAGTCGTGAGGCGAGTTGGCGGGAGCGGCGGCGAGTTCCCAAGCCGCCCACGGCGCAACCCACAGCAGGGCCCTCAAGGCAGGTCGAGCGCCGACGCTCGGGAGGGCGACACAGGCCAATCGAAGCGCGGTCTTCATCACGCTTGAAGTTTGAGTTGAGGTTTAAGGACGCGCAAGCGCGAAAAAAAGCCGAAACTTTCGTGCGCGCATGACAAGAATCCTCGGACCGGTTGTTTCTCTGCGATCTTTGCGTTCTCTGCGGTTAAACTCCTTTTCCCAGGTTCAGAGCATCCCTGGCGCGCCAGGGCGCATCTCAGGTTATTCGGAATGGGCATGTGTCCTGAACTATTGAGGATGATTGAAAATTGAAAATTGAAAACTGGTCAATGGTAATTAATATCCGGGATTGATGCTGCCCGGGTTCATTTACCAATGACCAATTCCCAATAATCAATTCTCAATCGGAGCCTTCCGAGAAAGGCTCTCTTCGAAAAACCTGGGCTGCGGCCCTGCGCCCGCTGCCCGCCAAATTTCACTTGCGCCTCCGGGACACCCGGGGCACTGTCCCGCTGATGAAGTGTTCTCTTTTGGGGCTTATGCGCCCCGCCGGGTCGTGTGCGGAGTTGCGCTTGGCGGGCGGCGATGGCGCCGGTTTGCAGCGCCCGCAAACCACGGGCGGCCGGGTTTGGCTCGCCGCGATATTGGCCGCGGCGGGCGCCGCCTTGGGGATGGACTCGGCCTGGGCCGCCTCGCTTGTGGTGCCCGACTACTCCTTCGAGTCGCCGGCGACCACCTACGCCGATCCGGACATCGACTCCTGGCAAAAGACGCCCCAACCGGCTTGGTGGGTTGACACCGGGGGCACCAACAGCTACACGTGGGCTGAGCTCACCGGCGAGTTCCTCAACACCCCGGCGGGCGCCCCCGCCCATATCGACAACTGCGACGGCAACCAGGCACTCTTCTTACTCGCCGACCCGCAGGTCGGTGTCTTCCAGGACTACGACTCGACCTACGGGACCAACAGCGTCCCGACTCATGCCTTCGACGCCGCTTTCGAGGCGGGCAAGTCTTATCTTTTGGTCGTCGGGGTGATCGGCGGCGGGGGTGGCATGACGAATGGCGCCAGTCTGGAGCTCGGCCTGTATTATCGGGACGACGCGAGCAACCAAGTGGTGGTCGCGGCCACCAACCTCGTCTATTCCAGCGCGCTCTTTCCCAATACCACCAATTTCATCGATTTCACCGCGCAACTCCCCACCGTAGAGGCGGGCGATGCCTGGGCTGGCCGCCATATCGGCATTTTGCTGTTGTCCACGGCCAGTTTGGGGGGATATGGGGGTGGGGGATATTGGGATTTGGACAATGTCCGCCTGACTTCGGCCAGCGCGCCGGTATTGTCGGGCTGCACCGTGACTAACGGCCAGTTTGCCTTCACGCTGCAAAGCGATCCGGGGGCCGCTTGCGAAGTCCTGGCCGCAGCCAACCTGTCGCTGCCGGCCTCTCGATGGACGAGCCTGGGCACCGTAACCAACCTCACGGGCAGGATGATCTTCGTGGACAACACGGCCAATGCCGGCAGGCGGTTTTACCTGGCGCGCCTGGTGGAATAGCCGGAGCGGTGGATGCAGACGACTTCCCATCGGCCAAACGCAGCGCGGGCTTTCACGCTTACAGAATTGCTGGTAGTCATCTCGCTCATCGCGATGCTGGCGGCCTTGCTGTTGCCGGCGCTGGCTTCCGCGCGTGCTGCCGGCCAGCGCGCGGCCTGCCTGTCGAACCTGCACCAAATCGGCGTTGCCGTGCGCGCTTACGCCAGCGATAACGGCGGCCTGATTCCATACGGTCCCAAAGCCCCGCCGTTCACCAGCCCGGAGGATTTCTACACCTCGACCGGGGCCCCGACGAGCCTGATTTCCCTGCACGGCGGCTCGCCGGTCGGTTTGGGGTTGCTGCTGGCGCAATACCTGGCCAGCCAGCCCAAGGTCCTGTTTTGTCCCGCCGCCGACCAACCCCTGGACTCCGGGGCGGAACTCGCCAAGGTGGGCATCGACCAAGCCCAGTGCAGTTACTATTACCGGCACGCTGGAGTGACCCAGTTGTTCGATACCCCCGGCACCAATGCCGCCCCGGAGAACCTGCAACTCGACAACCTGGGCGGCAACCGCAATGGCCTGCCCATCCGGGCGTTGGCCCTGGACACCATGTTCCTTTGTCCGCCGCAGTTGGCGGTCTTCAACGTAAAGCCCAGCACCCATCACCAGCAGCGGTCCGCCGACATCCTCTTCTCCGATGGCCACGCCCTGGCCCGCTCCAACGGGGATGGCCGCTTCACTGTGAACGTGAGCGATTACTCGCAACTGCTCATGGCCTTCAACCTGATCCTCCACGTCTTCGAACAGGCCGACATCCAGCCCTGAAATCAAAGTCTGGCCAAGCCAGGGATGGTTTGCTAGGTTGCGCGAGCCGATGAATTTTCTGGGCAACACGCGGATTGGAGAATGGCTGGAAGGCCTGGGTCAACTCACGCTCCTGGCAAAAGAGGCCGTGCTGTCCCTGTTCACCTTCAGGGTGGCCTGGCGCGACCTGCTTTACCAGGTCTATTTCATCGGTGTCAAATCCCAGTCCGTGGTGCTCGTCACCGGCGCCTTCACCGGGATGGTCCTGAGCGCCCAAACCTACCTCCAATTCCACAAAGTCAAGATGGATACCGCCACCCTCGCCGTGGTGAGCATCTCTATGTGCAGCGAGTTGGGGCCGGTTTTGACCGGATTGATGGTTGCCGGGCGGGTCGGGGCGGCCATCGCCGCCGAGTTGGGCACGATGCGCGTGACCGAACAGATCGATGCCCTGCGCACCCTGGCCACACACCCCGTTGATTACCTGGTCGTCCCGCGCCTGCTCGCCCTTCACCTGGTCCTGCCCCTCCTGACCGCCGAGGCCATCGTCGTCGGCATTGGCTCCGGATTCGTGGTAGGGGTTTACCTGTACGGCATCGATCCCACGTATCTGTGGGCCAACGCCCAAAAATACACCACCTCGGAGCATGTGACCATCGGGCTCATCAAGGCGGTCATTTTCGGCGGCATCGTGGGGCTGATTGGCTGTTACAAAGGAATGTCTTGCGGCGAAGGAGCCCAGGGAGTCGGGCGCGCCACCACCGAGGCCGTGGTCTATTCCTCCATTACCATTCTCATTTCCAATTTCTTTCTCACCCTGACTCTCAGCCGGGTGTTGGATATGCTATGATTGAAGTCCGCGACCTCAGAAAGAGTTTCGGCCCCAACCTGGTCCTGGATGGCGTCAGTTTTCGCATCCAAAAGGGCGAGTCGGTCGTCATTGTCGGCCGCAGCGGCGGGGGCAAGAGCGTCTTGCTCAAGCACCTTATCGGCCTGCTCAAGCCCGATGCCGGGGAGGTGTTAATCGAGAACGACAATATTGTGCCGATGAATGAACGGCAACTCCTGCCCGTCCGCCGCAAGTTCGGCATGCTCTTCCAGAGCGCCGCCCTGTTCGACTCCATGACCGTCGCCGAGAATGTCGCCTTCGCCTTCCGCCGGGACCCCTCGCTCTCGGAGCCGGAAATCGCCCGCCGCGTCGCCGAGATGCTCGAGATGGTGGACTTGCCCGGCACCCAATCCAAGAACCCCTCTGAGTTGTCCGGGGGCATGCGCAAACGGGTCGGCCTGGCCCGTGCCATCATCTACAACCCGGAGATTGTCCTCTATGATGAGCCCACCACCGGCCTGGACCCAATCGTGTCCGACAGTATCGACCACCTCATTCTACGGGTGCGGGATCGGCTGCGCGTCACCACCGTGGTCGTCACCCATGATTTGCGGACCGCGCGCCGCCTCGGCCAGCGCATCCTGATGTTGCACGCCCGGAAAATCTACGCCACGGGCACCGCCGACGAGATCTTTGAGTCCCAAGACCCGGTCCTGCGCCAGTTCATCGATGGCATTTCAGACGAGAAGGCAATGACTATGAAACCTGGGAGCTTATGACCAAACTATCATTGGCATGGAAAGTGGGGTTGTTTGTCTTCATCAGTTTGGTGATGATAGCAGGGCTGGCGATCGAGTTCAGCAAGGGCCTCCTTTTCTTCGAGCACACCAACACCATCTATCTCCACGCCCCCGATGTGGTCGGCCTCAAAAACCGCGCCGACGTCCTCATGTCCGGCGTCAAGGTCGGCAGCGTCGCCGAAATCAGCCTCGATCCCGACGGCAAAAGGGCCACCCTCGCGCTCAAGATTCACACGCGCTACAAGATCCGCCAAGACGCCCGCTTCGTCATCCAGCCCTCCGGGCTCCTGGGCGATGAATATGTCGCCATCATACCCACAGAAAACCAAGGACCCGTATTGGCGGACGGGGCCAACGCCAAGGCAGAGGCCCCGTTCAACCTCGATGAGTTCGCCCGCTCTGCCGGCGGGCTCATCGAGCGCCTGGACAAAACGGTCGAAGGGCTTGGCGCCATGATTGGCGACGTCCGCAAACACTTGCTCAACGAACAAACTCTCACCAACTTCTCGGCCGTCGCCAACAACCTCCGAGCCGCTTCCGAACGGGCCTTGACCACCATGGATCACTTGAATGCCCTGGTGGCCTCAAACGGCCCGGCCATCTCCCAGTCGGGCAGCAACCTGGTGGCCTTCTCCGATAGCATGGACAAGTTCGCCGACGCCCTCAACGGTGTGGTGGCAAGCAATCGAACCGCCATCGCGGCGGCCGTCAAAAACCTGGACGACTCGACCGAGATCCTCAAGGGCTTGCTGGGCGATGTCCAGGCCGGCAAGGGCTTGGCCGGAACCTTGCTCAAGAACGAAGAACTGGCCGCCCACGTGTCGCTCGTCGCCTCGAATCTCAGCGTCACGACCAGCAACCTCAACCGCCTCGGGCTTTGGGGCGTGATGTGGCGCCATAAGCCGCCCAAAGCGTCCGCCGTTCCACCGCCCCAACCGCTGGCTTCCCCCAAGGAATCCAATCCCTCAGAATGATTTATGGCGCTCTGGGTCATTCGCATCCTCTTTCTGCTGCTGTGCACCACCGGCGGTTACGCCGTCAGCCAGGTCCGGCCCGAGTTTGTCGGCGTTCCTCACAGCGGTTTCTTGGGCCTCGTGATTGGTTTTGGGTTCGGCTGGCTCATGATTGCGGTGGACGAAATGCTCAAGGGCTTCTCGTTGCGCGCCTTTTCCGCCACCACCTTCGGCCTGCTCCTGGGCACCGTCGTCGCCCTGCTCATCGACCAATCGGGCCTCTTCGAAAACGTCGAGGAGAAGCCCACCCGCTGGCTGATCCGCCTGAGCCTCTTCCTGAGCTTCGGCTACATCGGCATCATCCTGGCCATGCGCAGCAACAAGGAGGACTTCTCCCTCATTATTCCATACGTGCGGTTCGCCCCCCAGAACAAGCCCGAGAACCTGCTGTTGCTGGACACCAGCGTCATCATTGACGGCCGCATCGCCGACCTCATCGAAGCCAATTTCCTCGAGGGCCTGATTGTCGTCCCGCGGTTTGTGTTGAAGGAATTGCAGCAGGTGGCCGACGCCAGCGACCCGGTCAAGCGAGCCCGCGGCCGGCACGGCCTCGAAGTGCTCAATCGCATCCGGCGCAATGCCCGCAACGAAGTGAAGATTCATGACGGCGATTTCCCGGACGAGAAGGACGTGGACGCCAAGCTCATCCGGCTGGCGCGCAACCTGGGTGCCAAGCTCTTCACCAACGATTACAACCTCGGCAAGATTGCCGAGTTGCAGTCGGTCAACTACGTCAACGTCCATGAGGTGGCCAAGTCGCTCCGGCAGGTCCTGCTGCCGGGAGAAACCCTGGCCTTGCGCCTGGTGCGCGAAGGCAAGGACAAGGGGCAGGCCGTGGGCTACACCGCCGATGGGACCATGGTGGTCGTCAACAATGCCCAGAACCTCATCGGCCGCCAGGTCGAGGTGCAAGTCCAGAGCCTGCTCCAAACCGGCGCCGGCGTCATTGTCTTCGCTGAATTGCCGCAACCCGCTTCCCCGGCCGAGCCCCCTCAGCCCTGGCCCAGGCCCGAAACCCGCCCGCAAACCGATTGAAACCTGCCAATCAAATCCTATGCCGCCTAAAGCAGCTCCTGCCCCCCGGCCAAATCAGCTTCGCCAAATCGGTGCTCGAAGCCCATGCCGGCGACAAGTGGTTTGCCACCCACAGGCCCGACGCCGTCGCCTTCCCGCGCTCTACCGCCTCCGTGGCCGCGCTCCTGCGCTTCGCTCACCAGCACCGGATCCCGGTGACCCCCCGCGGCGCCGGGCAGGGCTATGTCGGCGGTTGCGTGCCCGTCCGGGGAGGCATCGCCCTGTCCCTGGCTCGCATGAATCGCATCCGCGAGATTAACCCCGCCGATTTTGTCGCCGTCGCCCAACCGGGCGTTATCACCGCCCAACTCCAGGCCGCCGTCGAGAAAAAGGGCCTCTATTACCCCCCCGATCCCGCCAGCCGCGCCGAGTCCTCCATCGGAGGCAACATCGCCACCAACGCGGGCGGACCGCGCTGCCTCAAATACGGGGTCACCCGTGACTACGTGCTGGGATTGGAAGCGGTGCTGGCGGACGGCACCGTGGTGCGCCTCGGAGGCCGCGCCCACAAGAATAAAACCGGGTTCGATTTCGCGCGGCTCCTGGCGGGCTCTGAAGGCACGCTGGCAGTGGTCTGCGAGGCCACGCTGAAACTGCTCCCCCTGCCCCCCTTTCGCGCCCTCCTGGCCGTCGGTTTTGCCTCCGTCCCAGATGCTATCCGCACACTCCATGCCATCTTCGCCGCCGGGTTCCTGCCATCGGCCCTGGAAATCGCCGACGCCTTCACGCTCGCAGCCGCTTATCAGCGCACCCGCAGCCGCCGCCTGCAAGGATGCCAGGCCCATCTCATTGTGGAACTGGACGGGCAGGAAGGCTCCGTCCGCTCCGAATTGCGCGAAGTCCAACGCCTGGTCCGCCGCCAAAACCCGCGCTTCATCCAGCGGGGCTTGGGCCCCAGCCAGTGCGAAGCCCTCTGGCAGGTCCGGCGCGAGTTCTCTTACGCCCTGCGTGATACCGGCCTGACGAAGTTGAACGAGGATGTTGTGGTCCCCCGCAGCCGATTGGAAGACTTGTTCGGCTTCGCCGCGCGCCTCCAGAAAAAACACGGCCTGCCCGTCGCCTGCTTCGGCCACGCCGGCGACGGCAATATCCACGTGAACGTGATGGTCGACTACAGCCAGCCGCAGGCCGCCGCCCGGGCTGATGCCGCCCTGGATGAACTGTTCCGGCAGGTGCTCGACTGGGGCGGCGCCATTACCGGCGAGCACGGCATCGGCCTGGCCAAGAAAACCTGGTGGCCCATGGCAGTCTCGCCGGAAACCCTCAAACTCCACCGCACCCTCAAACGAGCACTGGACCCGCGCCACATCCTCAATCCCGGAAAGTTTGTCTAGGGCTACTGCCGGTCGTGATACGGGTTGCCCTCGCCGCGCCCGCCACGGTAGCCGCCCGCACCTCCGCCCCCACCTCCGCCCGCACCTCCGCCCCCCTGAGGCCGGTCCTCGCGCGGACGGGCCTCGTTGACCGTCAATGCACGGCCCTGGAAGTCCTTGCGGTGGAACATGGTAATGGCCTTCGTGGCATCTTCCTGAGACCCCATCTCGACAAAGGCAAAACCACGCGACCGTCCGCTCGCCCGGTCTTGCATAATATTGACCCCAACCACCGCCCCCGCCTGCCCAAAATAATCCTGCAGGTCGTTCTCGGTCGTTGTGAACGGTATGTTCCCCACGAATAATCTGGCTGCCATAACTCTTATCGATTTCTCCGCTGCTGGGGCTGGTGTACGTTCCTGTTCCGAGGTCTCAAATCGTCTGCTCTAAAAGCCCAAAAGACAATTACCGCATCACCTAGTCTCTGCTGCTGAATTGCCCGCATTAAACATCGAATCCCGCAAAAAGACAAGAGAATAATTGCGGGATATTCCCAGCGAATAGAATCACACCAAAAACGTCAGACATCCTATATGCGCAGGTTTCTCTGTTTCCTCAGACACAGCTTTTATTTGGGGCTGGCGGCGTTCGGTCCGCCGGTTTGGGCCCAGAACCTGTTGACCAACGTGAGCCTGGGGATTTTGGAAGACCCGCGCCCGGGCTATTGGCTGGCGGAAAAGCCGGACCTGGGCGTGTGGTGGTGCGAGAGCGGCTGGAAGATCGGCCGTGAACACGCGCTGCCCGAGAAGCCCCGGAACGGCCAGCCGCACCCGGTGAGCCTCTCCGCCGCGCGCGGTGAATTCGAGGCGGCGCAGGTGATTTTGAATCCACGCAAGCCCTTGGAATTGCTCGGCGCCACAGTGGGTCCCTGGCGCGACAGCCACGGCCGCCCTGGCGCCATAAGCGCCGAGTTGTTGGAAGTGGCCTACGTGAAGGTCACGCATCCCACCGACAGTTCCTGCGCGCCGGGCTGGTATCCCGACCCTTTGCCGCCGCTGCGCCTGCCCTTGAAACTGGCGCCCGCGCGCTGCCAGCCGATTTGGCTTTCGTTCCACGTTGACCCAAGCGCCCAAGCGGGTGATTACACCGGAGAGCTGCAGTTGAAGACCTCGACCGGCAGCTTTGCCGTGCCGCTGGGCCTGCACGTCTATCGTATCGAACTGCCCCGCGACACCCACCTCAAGAGCGCGCTCGGCCTGGGTTCCGGCGAGATCAACCTTTTTCATCACCTGAAATTGGCCGTCCACCAGCGCCAGGTCTATGAAAGCTACCTGACGAATTTCGCCGCCCATCGCATCGCGCCCTATTCGTTCTTCGACTATGCCCCGATCGACATCCGTTTCCCCGGCGACACCACCAACAAACAGGCGAAGGTGGATTTCACCGCCTTCGACCCCGAGGCGGCCAAGTGGCTGGACCAATACCGGTTCACGACCTTCGGGCTGCCGTTGCGCGGCATGGGCGGCGGGACCTTCCAAAGCCGCAGCCTCGGCGAGCTGGAAGGCTTCAAAGAAGGCACGCCGGAACACGCCCGGCTCTTCAAAGACTACCTGGGCCAGGTCGAGACGCATTTGCGCCAACGCGGCTGGCTGGACAAGGCCTACACCTATTGGTTCGACGAACCGGATCGCAAGGATTTCGAGTTTGTGGTCCAGGGCATGGAGCGCATCCGCGCCGCCGCCCCCGGCCTCCGGCGCATGTTGACCAAGGAGCCCCACCCCGAGCTCGAGGGCCACGTCGAAATATGGGCCGGGCTCACGCCGGAATGGACGCCGGAAAAAGTCCGGGCCCGCCGCGCCGCCGGCCAGGAAGTCTGGTGGTACATCTGCTGCGGACCCACCGCCCCTTATCTTACCGAATTCATCGATCACCCGGGCACCGAATTGCGCCTCTGGCCCTGGCAATCCTGGCAATACGGCGTGCAAGGAATCCTCATCTGGGCCACGACCTACTGGACCAGCAGCAGCGCCTTCCCGCCGCCCAAAATCCAGGACCCCTGGACCGACCCGATGAGCTACGTCTCCGGTTACGACTTCAAGCCGGGCCACGTTGGCTACTGGGGCAACGGCGACGGCCGCTTCCTCTATCCGCCCCGCGGCGCGGCCACCAACGACACACCCTGTCTGGAACCCCCAGTGACCTCTTTCCGCTGGGAGAACCTGCGCGACGGCATGGAGGATTACGAGTACCTTTGGCTGCTCCGACAGGCCGTGGAAAAAAACCGCGATTCAAAGACAAACGCCGACCTGGTCCGGGAAGCCGCGAACCTGCTGCAAGTGCCCGCCGATATATCTCAAGACACGCGCCACTTCACGACCGACCCGCGCCTGCTGTTGGCCTACCGCGACCGCGTGGCCCGCCTAATCGAGCGGCTCAACCAATAAGAAGACGACGCCATAGTGCGGATGTCGCCCGGGACAACGCCCCGCCCGCTCGGCTACCGTTCGATGATCTCCGTGATGCTTGGAGTGCGCGGCGTTCCCGCGCTTTGTGCCTCCCCTTCTGTACCACCGCCCGATGAACGGCGCCGAGACCTCCTCGGTCAGGGCTGTCTTCCACCCGAGCGTCAGGGCCCGTTCCAGGCGCAGCGACTCCTCATCGAACGGCAGACCGCACCCGAGCGCCCGGCGCGGCCAAGTGCAAAACCGGCCTGCCAGGGGCGGGGCCGGGGGCGCTGCAGGCGCGCGCCAGTCCCGCTCGGAGGCCGCTTGCGATTAACAATAGATCTCCAATTCTTTCAAGCAGGGTGGGCGGCTTTTCTGTGGCATGGCCGGTGCGAGCACGGCTTCGCCAGGGCAAGAAGCGCGTGACGGACCTCCGGTCTGCCGGATTTATCCCCTGGGGTTTGGACATTCGTGCTGCGCGCCGACTGTCTATGGAGCCCGCGCTGAAAGCGCGCAGCATAGCAGCCCAGGGTAGCACCCTGGGAAAGCCGGCCTTGCTCGGCTCTTGCGCTCTGCAAGGGCGCAGGTCACGGGGGCTGCCCCCGCCCTTGCAGGGCGGGTTCGGATTGCGCGAGGGTTTTCCCAGGGCGGCTGCCCTGGGCTGATGTGCCTGCACGCCGTTGGCGTGCAAAATGGCCAAACACCAGATCCCGCATGGATGAGAGAATTTAGCCACGGCAGTACCGTCGCCGTCGCCTCCTTGCTGCCGGCTGAAGCCGGCGTTCCGGATGACAGAAAGAAGCCACGCCAGTCTTGTCGCCGGCATGTGGATCGTGCATTATCCCGGCATGGCTTTTCGGATTCATGACAGCGTCGTGCGCGGCGAGGTTGACAACCGCGCGAAGGGCATCGTGCGGGGCAAAATCTGGGTCGAGGGCCGCGCGGAGCCCGTGGTGCTCGAACTCAAGGGCAACGCCTGGCCGGACCTTGCCGGCTGCCGGCTCACGTTCACTAACCCGCAGAAGCGCCTCCCGCATCCGCATCTGGATTCGCTGCATCCCCTCCAGCGCGGCAGCGCCGGCGACCTCACGGCCTCGCGAAAAGTTCGTGTGTTTGACGTGCCGCTGCCAGAAGCGCTGGACAGGATTCGCCGAAAGGAGAAGCCGCCGGAGCATACGGCCAATAGTCTTTATCTGGAATGGTTCAGCGAGGCCAATGGGCGCGTGGTGATCGAGAGCGCGGATTACGAAGTGACGATCTCTCCGCCCGAATGGCGTATGACGCCTGAGGAAGAGGCGGAGCGCGCCAGGCAGGCCGCCGCGGGCATGGCTGATTTCATGGGAAAGCTCACCAAGGCCATAGAACAGCATCGCCCTTGGAGCGGGCTTTCCTGATGCTGCGTTCACAAGCGCGTCGCTCAAGCGCGCGCTGGATCATTTGTGCAAGTCGCAGGGCCGGCGGTCGTCAATCGCGGAGCCGTTGGTTTCGTCGACTGACTGGCGGAAACTCCCCCTCTCCCTGGGGAGAGGGCAGGGGTGGGGACGGAGCGGCCCTTTTTCAGACTGACCTCGGTAGGAACAATATGCGCCCTGCCTGCTAAGGTTTGATCAATCGGAAGAACAGGCTGCCGCTGGCGGCAGGCCAGTTGGTCGACATGAGGCCGTCGGTTTCGGGGTGGTCTTGCCAGGCACCGCTGCCGAGGCTGGATAGGGTCTGCAGGTGGACGCCCGGGCGGCCAAGCCAGGAAACCAGGACATGGCCGGGGGTGGAGAGGCTGGCCTTGAGGTTGCCGAAGGACGGTTCGACGTACGGCTGGCCGAACTGGTCCAGGGGCAGGGCGTACTGGCCGACGGCGCGGACATAGCGGACGTGGTTGGACCCCGAGGCGGCCTCGTTGTCCGAGCCGTTGATGCTGTACTTGTAGGTCAGGGCGAGCGAATCGCCTTTCGGCATGTCGAGCGTGATCGAATAGACCAGGCTGGGGCTCGCATTGGTCAACTGATAGGCGGCCAGGCCGGCTTGCGACCAGGACAACCATCCCGCCGAACCGCCGGAAAGCTGGCCCAGGAAATAACCGTTCATATAGACGCCATCGGTCGTCGGATCGAAGACGTGCGAGTCGGTGCCGACGGCGTTGGTCATGCTGACGCTGAAGGTCACGAGGGTGTCGGTGGAAAGGAGGTCATCGACGTTCAGGTCGCTGAAGAACAGGACCGGCAGCACCAAGGGTCCGTTGGCCGCCGCGAGGTTGAACGACCGGTTGTTGCCCCCGGTCGAGGTGGGTTGTTCCCAGCCGCTGGGGGGTATGCAGAACTTGTACTGCTCGGCCGTTCCAGGGGCGTCGGAAAAGGTCCAGACGCCGCTGTAGATGTTCGGGTTGCTGGCAGCCGGGTCGTTGGTCAAGGTAAAGCCATCCGACCAGCTCGTGAATGGACCGCGGCATTCGATGGTGTTGACACTGGGCACAAAGCCGCCGCTCAGGATTTGCGCGGACATATCCACCTGGAACGTGACCTCGTTGGTCACGGGCCGGATTCCGGGAGGCTTGTCATTGAAGTACACGACGGGCAGCGTTTGGTCGCCGCCGGCGACGGTGAAGGAGCGGTTGTTGCCCCCAGTCGAGAAGGGGCTCTCCCAGACCTGGCCGGGATTATAATAGAACTTGTATTGCACGCCGGCTCCGACGTCGGCCACGACCGGGTAGGTCCCGCTGTAGAGGTTGGTATTGCTGCCGGCAAAATTGTTGGTGAGGAGGAAACCGGTGGCTACCCAGCCCTCGAAAGCACCCGGGCAAAAGACGTCGCCGATCGTCGGGTCGAAATCACCCAGGAAGACTTGCTCGGTCATGTCGACTTGGAAGGTCACATTGTTGGTGGGCGTCGAGGGGGACAGGTCGTTGAAATAGACGACTGGCAGCACCAAGGTGCCACCGGTGGCCGGCAACGTGGCCGTCCGGTTGCCGCCTTGGGTGGAAGTCGGGCTTTCCCACGTGCTCGGGTCAATGTAGTACTTGTACTGGAGCGTGCCGCCGTTGGCGTCGGCCGTGTCATCGGCCGTGCCGGTAAAGAGGTTGGGATTGCTGGCGGATGAATTATTGGTCAAGGGCAGTTCGCCCCAACTGTTGAAGGAACCGCGGGCGCTGACGCTCCCGGTTGCCAGGGAGAAGTTGCCGAGGTTGATTTGAGCGGTCAGATCCACCTGGAACGTGACCAGGGTGTCGGCGCGCGCCACGAGGCCGGCGCCCAACAAGAGGCCCGCCCCGAGCCCGGAACGGATGCAATTGGAAAAGATTGTAGGCTTCATAATGTCATTTAACCATGGAAGAGTCTAGCGCCCGGCCTTGGTGCGTCAAGGACAAAAGCCTGGTCTCCGCAAGCCAAGTGGTGATCGCAATCAACCACAGAATCCGATTGAGAATTTTGGCGCTCGGCGCAGATTGTCAGCGGCAATGCCAACAGTTATGGCCGACGAAATGACAGACACGAATCGGAAGGCGCTTCAAATCAACCTCGACGCGCGGCGTTACGGGACCTTTGCGGAAATCGGGGCCGGCCAGGAAGTAGCCCGCTGGTTTTTCCGCGTGGGCGGCGCGGCGGGGACGGTCGCCAAGACCATCTCGGCCTACGACATGGCGGTGAGCGACGCCATCTACGGGCCGACGGACCACTACGTCAGCCGCCACCGCCTCAAGGCCATGCTGGATTACGAGTATGGATTGCTGCTCGAGCGGCTCGAGCAGGGCCGCGGCGCCAAGGCGGCCTTCTTCGTGTTTGCGAACACCGTGGCGACGCGCCCCGCCGAGGGCCACGGCTGGCTCGGAATCCGGTTTCAGGCCGAGCCGGGCGCCGATCCTTGCGAGATCTTCATCCATGTGCGCATGCTCGACCGCCAGACGGTGGACCAGCAGGAGGCCCTGGGCGTCATCGGGGTGAACCTGATTCACGGCAGCTTCTACTTGCATCGCCAGCCCGAGGCCCTCATCCGGGCGCTGCTGGACAACCTGACCTGGGAACGGGTCGAGGTGGACATGATTCGCTTCGCCGGGCCGGCCTTCGGACGGCTCGACAACCGCCTGCTGGCCCTGCAACTAGTCAAGCAAGGCTTGACCGAAGCCGCCATGTTCACCGCCAAAGGCGAGGCCCTCCAATGGGCCGAGGTGCTCTATCAGAAACCGGTGCTCGTCCAGCGCGGCAGTTTCCACCCCCCGACCACCGCGACGCTGGACGTGCTCGAACGGGGGCTCGAGCAATTCGCCCAAGACCCGGAGTTGAAAGGCCAGTCGCCCGTGGTCCTGATGGAAATGACCTTGCGCCACCTGACCACGGGCGACAAAATCGAAGAAAAGGATTTCCTGCACCGGGCAGACACCCTCGGCGCCTTGGGCAAGACCGTGCTCGTCTCCAATTTCCGGCGATTCCACCGCCTGAGCGCTTATCTCTCCCGCTACACCACCCGGCCGATTGGCCTGGCCCTGGGCGCCTCGAAACTCAAAGAGATCTTCGACGAGACCTTTTACAACGAAAACGAAGGCGGCCTGCTCGGGGGCCTGGGCCAACTCTTCAGGAACCAGGCGCGCCTCTATGTCTATCCCAGCCTCGACCTGGAATCCGGCCAGGTCATCACCGGAGAGAGTTTTCCGGCCGCTCCCCATCTGGGCCATCTCCATGCGTATCTGCTGCAGAACCGCTTCATCCGCTGCATCCGCAACTACCAGCCCGCCCTCCTGCCGATTCGCTCTCGGGACGTGCTGGCCCGCATTCAGTCCGGCGACCCTTCCTGGGAGCCCCTGGTGCCCCGGCCCATCGTCGAGCTCATCAAGCGCCACGGCCTGTTCGGTCATCCGACGGACCATCCAGCGGTCACCCATTAGGGCGGATGCCACCTAATGAGACGGTAGTTGAACTGATCGCCCTCCCGGACTTCCGGCCGGGCATCGAGCAGGGAGAGCGCGCGGCTGTCGAAGCGTCCGGCGTGGCGGTAGGCCAGTCTGCCGGCCGCTTGGGCATCGGCCAGCGCCTCGCGACGGTTCTGTTGCCGGGGCGCGATTAAAAAGCGTCGGGCACAGGCCGCGGGGGTTTTGTCCCGGAGGGACATCCGGCAGTAGCCCGGCGTTTCAACGTCGGGGAGGTCAGAACAGAGACCCTCGTCCCGAAGGGACGACTGAGAATACTCGCCGCCCTCAGCCGTCCCTTCGGGACGCACCTCTCTTTCGGTTCGCTGACCCGGCGTTGAAACGCCGGGCGAGCAAGTGTCCCTCCTCACTATTGACACGTTGCCGAGGGTGGAGGTGTCCCAGTAGCTCATGCGCTCAGTCGCCGCGGTCTTCGTCCAGGATTTGCTCGAGAGTGGACCCCGCCTTGCCGGTGGACAACCGTTCGCGCAACTCGGCCAGCCGCGCCAGCCAAGCCTGCCGGTTTGGCGGAGGCGCGCTTGGCGGCACGGCGCTGAGTTTGGCCACAGCGCGGCCCTGGCTGGTGATGACCACTTCTTCGCCTTGCTGCACCAGTTTAACCAGCTTGACCAGGTCGGACTGTATTCGTTCCAACGTTGCCGTCATGGAGGCATTAAATCACCTTGATTGGCAAAGTCAACTTCGCCCACGGGTTGGGCGCGGGCGCGGGGGTATCCCGACACTGCCCCCGGAACGCCGGCCTTAGCCGGCAGCGAAGGTTCGAGCCGATGGGTGGAGTTGGCGCCGCCGGGCGAGCTGATTCGAATTCGCATGGGCAACGGGGTGGTGGAGTTACGGCCTGCCCGGGCGACCCAAGCTCCCGTCGTGAAAGGGTCAATGAAATAGAATGTTACATTCTGGTTAATGGCGGACCCCTTCATGAATTCCGCAGCACGCGGAAAGGGTGCGTCCAGGGGTCGATGCGGCAAATCGAACGGTAAGCGCATTGGTCGCAGGCGGTGGCGGCGCCTTTGCGGTACGGGGCGGCCTCAGCCCGCCCGGCGTAGATTTGCCGGCCCATCTGCCGGAGTTGCTCTTTGACGGCGTCCAGCAGCGCCTCGAATTGGGCCGTGTCCATGGCGTCGAGCGACCTTTTGTCGACCACCCCTTTGCCGGTGAGACGGTAGTTGAACTGATCGCCCTCGCGGGCCTCCGGCCGGGCGTCGAGCCGGGAGAGCGCGCGGCTGTCGAAGCGTCCGGCGTGGCGGTAGGCCAGTTTGCGGGCCTCCTGCGCATCGGCCAGCGCATCGCGGCGGTTCTGTTCCCGCTGGTATTTGCCGCGGAGACTGACATAGAAGACGCCGGCCGGGATGAGCCGTTTGGCGCCGAACCGCTCCTGCGGATTGGGCCAATGGCGCAAGACGTTCAAGTAGGTCAGCAGTTGCAACTGCAACCCGTGGGCCATGAGCACGGGGTCCAGTTGCTTGTGGCCCGATTTGTAGTCCACCACCACACACAGGGCGGAGTCGGTTCCCGGCTCCCGGCAAAAATCCACCCGGTCGATCCGGCCGTAGAGATCGAGCCGATGGCCGTCCTGGGTGTCGATCCTCCATGCCGGCGAGCCCTCCTCCTCGCCGAAGGGCAGTTCGACCTTGGCTGGATCGAACTGGTATTGTTGCTGCATCCACCCCACCAGGGTCTCGACAAAGTCCTGGAGCGACTCCATGAGTATCCGGGCCATGAACCGGCTCTGCTCGCTGGCCTGCAACAGCCCGTCCCGGTAGCTGGCCATGAGGCCCTGGGCAATGCAGCCAACGCGCTGGCGCGCCTCCCTGGGCGTGATGTCGCGCCACCGCTTGTTCTCGCGGCACAGGTCCTCATGAAAGAGCGCCAGCACATCGTGTTGAAAAGTGCCTTGCTCTTTCACATCCAGCTCGAAGAGCTTCCGCTCCTCAGCCCGCAGGCCGGAATTGACGAAGAATTTGAATGGGCAGGCGGCAAATTGCTCCATCCGGCTGACCGATGTGCTCAAAACCGGCCCATAGAGCCGCGCCGCCAGCGCCGGCGAAAGCCGTTCCTGGACCTGCGGATCCTGGAAAAACCGCAGCCGCTCCATCACCGACGCCAGCGCCGGCAAGCCAGCCAGTGCTGTGATGTCGATCCCAGGCACTCCCTGACCCTCCTCCGCCGGGGAGGATGCGGGCAGGATGCCCGCGCCACTCTTGAGCAGCGGCACAACCAACTCGCTGGCGTGCTCGCTTCGGCGCCAGTCGGTTTCCCGGGGGGCGAACTCCATCGGCAACGACGGAAAGAGTTGGCGCACCTGTGACAGGAAGGGCGAGGGGTTGAGCGGCGCCCCCTTGGCATTGTGCGAAGCGGCTGTCAGAACCAGCCGTTGCCGTGCCCGGGTGCAGGCAATGTAAGCGTAGTAACGTTCTCGGCCAAGTTGTTGGCGAACCGTGGCCCCCAGGACAATGTTGCGCTTTTCCAGTTCGAGCCGATCCACCTCGGTCAGCAGCACCGCCGCCTCTGGCGGGGCCGGGAAGAGGGTTTCGTTGAGTCCGAGCACCAGGGCGAGCTTGATGTCCGGGTTGCGCGACCGATCTACCGCCCCGATTAGCACCTGGTCCAGGGCGGGAGGAATCACCCCGACAGTCAGGTTGGCCAGGCCGGCGTCCAGTATCGGCAGCCACTCGCGCAGCGAAAGGGGCTCCGTTGGAAAGGCCAGCTCCACATTCCCCAGCCACGAGTTCATCTGCTCCCATACCGTGGCATGAACGGAACTGGGGATGCGGAACCTGGCGCTGGAGATCTCCGCCGAAGCCCATTGCTGGAGCCGCTCCGGAACTTTCAGCGCCCCCCAGAGCTCCCGCACGGCAACGGCCAGATGCCGGCCCGTGGGCCTGTTCTGCCGGGCCGCCATTGCCAGGGCCAGCCGCTGGAACGGGGGCAAGAGCCGCCGATGCAGGTCCGCCAGCCACCTGGTCAGTTCCGGCTCCTGCTCCACGACGATCGGCCTCTGCCAAACCGAGCCCTGCCAGCCCCGCGCCAGCGCTTCGTTCTCCAGACGGTCCACTTCCACCTCCGCCGCCGGCGCCAGACCCGTCTTGAGCGCCCCAAACCAGTCGTCCCGCTGCCAGCCCGACGCCACCGTCCGCAATGCGCTCCGGGTCAACTCGGCCAGCGGGTGATGCGATACCGACTCGCGCCGGTCCAGAAAGAAGGGAATCTCATAGCGCGAAAAGACGCGTTGCAAGGGCTCGTGATAGCCTTCCAGTTTCCGGACCAGCACGGTCACCTCGCGATACCGTCCGCCCTCCCGGACGTGCCGGAGGATCTCGCGCGCCGCCAATGTCACCTCAGCCTCCGCATTCGAGCACAGCGCCACGCGCAAGCTCCGCGCCAGGGCAGCGTCCGGGATTGCCGTGTCGCGCGCCGCTGCCAGGTTGTCCGAATGCTCCGGCGGCGGGGGCGCGTAAGGCTGCGGCTCGGCCCAAAACTCCTCGAGATGCTGCAAGACCGGGTTTTTCAAAAAACGGGTCCGGTTTGGATGCCGCGACAACATTTCGACCAAAATCGCCGCGTCGGGCAGGCTGCTGAACCGTTTCTGGCACTGCTCGAATGACTTGCGGACGACCGACCAGTTCGAGAGCCAGGAAATCTTCCCGTCCGCCAGCCGGTCCAGGCAAAAAGTGAGGGTCGCCTGGCGGCAGTGCGGCATCAGCGCAGCCAGCAAGTCCAACTCCTGCAGCGACCACTCCGCAAAACCATCAACCCATAGCTGGTCGATGTTCAGCCCGCTCCCCGCCACGTCCACCTTCCCGCTTCGGCCTCCGGATTCCAGATTTCGGATTTCGGATTTCGGATTTCGGATTTCGCCCCCCCCCCGTTCTCCGCCAAGCGCCTCGACCGCCGCCCCCAGCAGGCAATCGGCATCCTGCAAGTCATGCGCCTTGAGCCAGTCCAGATAATCTCGCAGCAGAGTCGCAAGGTCTTGCAGCTTATACGTGAGACCCTCCACCTCCTGCACCTGCCCGGCCAATTGGAGCAGGGACTCGGGCGTGAGTTGGTGCCGCTGCAACTCCCCCAAAACCTGGCTGAGCTGTTGGGCAAAGCCGGTCAGCCGCGCGCTGGCGCGGAACAGCTTGAGTTCATGGCGCTTGCGGGCCAGCAATCCCCGCAACACCATCAGCCGGCCCTCCTCATCGAGCATCTCGGGCGAGGAAAGGCCCAGGCAGTCGAAAATGAAACGGGCCAGCCGCTCGAAAGAAAGAATATGCAGCCGCGTGTATCCGGCAATGCTCGGAGAAGCCAGAAACTGCCGCTCCAACTGGTAGGTCGTCTGCTTGGGCGCAATCAGCAGCAGCGGCGCCCCCTCCGGGGAGGCCCCAAGGGCGTGATGCACCTCGGTCAGACAACGGAACGTCTTCCCGCTCCCGGCCGGCCCGAGTAAAAACCGCACCTGCACCCCGTAATCTTGCGAAACCACCGGGCGAGAGCAAACTTTTATGGAGGATCGCCTCGAGGTGGCGCGGCGTTGGCTGCCTAATCATGCAGCAGGAAGATCGCGGCAGCGAGGCTCGTACCTGCGGCCAGGAGGACCCAACGATACCGCTTCCAGGTCTGTGAGTAGTCCGACAGTTGCATGAACAGGTCGGCGAGATACGCACTGCAATACAACACGTTGGCGATGGCGGCCGCGACCAGCAACCCGGCTGCCGACTGCCACGTCAGCGTGGACCGCGGCGCGTGGTGGCAAAGCATAGTGCCCGCGACCACCAGCGCGAGCGCGCCGTTGTAAACGATCCTGCGCGGCTCCCAATACCGCAGGCTCTCAGTAATCAGGCTGTTCATGGCTTTGAATGGGTTGTGTTCATGGTTTAGATGGGGTTGTCGTCCTGCCGCCGATCCAATCCACCAGCAGAAAGGCGCAGGCGAAGAATGGAAAGACGCCATACAGCGTATCGCTGGCCGAGTGGGAGTGCCGGTCCACTGCCCTGAAGACGGTCAGGCAGAAAAACGCGGCGAGCAGGCAGACGATGGCGCCCGGGACCGACACGGGCAGATAGAACCAGCCGATCCGCTTGAACCAATTCGCTTGCATAGTTTTTACCAGGACGCCACGTTACTTTGCATCACAAAGTTAAGCTTGTCAAGCCGGACGGATCGACAGACCACCGCGCCCGGGTGGCGGCAGCTGAGCGCGGCCAGTCGCTCCGCCTACAACCCCGTCCGGAGGCGAATCGTGTGCGGGGCCAGGGGCGGTGTGGGCCGCATGGCCAGATTCGACGAAGTTAAAGGGGATGAAACCGAGCCATGAACTCCTCAGGCTGGCGTTTTCCAATCACGTCGAACACCGCGTTGGTGTCAACCAGCACAATCATGCGCCGTGCTTGCGGCTGATATATCTGGCGCGTGCGTCGCCTGGCCGAGCTAGCGGCTTGAGCGCGGGTCCAGGCCAGTGCTCCTCTGGTTGGGGCCCAGGGCAAGGCGCGCCCAGCAGTTGTGCTTCCACCACCGCCGAAAGGCTCCTGCGGGATTCCTGGGCAAGCTGCTCCCCTCGCGCTATGGCCTCGCGAGAGAGCAAAAGGTCCTTCCGCTGTTTCATGGAATGAATATACACGCGCCCGTGCGCATACCGCAAGACCAGTGCGCGTAGCGCGACGGCGGGACCCCTGCTACGTTCCAGTTCAGCATCACGCGACATCAAACAACTCCTGGAGGATTTGTTCGCGTCGTTGCGGAGTCATGTCGCCTTCCCACTGGACTTGGGTAGTGCGAAGTTCCTCGACCACGGCATTCCATTGAGAGGCGGCACCGGTCATGCTCATGGCGCCAAAGTAACTCCCGCCTCTTGGGAAAACAGGCGCAGAAAGGCGTCGGTTAACTAGAGCCTGTCCCAAAAGCTCCTATTCCGGACCTTTGTCGCAACCTTCGTCGCCAACTTAGTCGAAAAATGGCCAATTCGACAAAGGTCGCGACAAAGGTTGCGACAGAGTCTTCCGTTCGCCGGGCCCCCTCGCCGCGCCGGTTCAACAACCGGCTCACCGCAAGGTCAGGAGGTTGGTCTGGCCTGCCCCTACCAACGTGGCGCTCTGCCGGCCAATCGCTACCAACTGCATCTCACCCAACATGTCCCCAACGAACAGCGTCTTGCCGTTGATCATGGCCGAAGGCCGTGTCGGGTGAAAAACGATGGCCTGCAACCGAATGGCCGGCGGCCCCGGCGACGGCGTTTCAGGGGCGCCTTCCACCGGGGCGTTGGTAGCTGAACCGGGCTCGGAGATGATTGCGATGCCCGTGGAGGGCGCATTGGCCGCCAACTCTGCTCCCCCAACGGGGGAGCGTGGAGATTCGGCGCCCACCCTCGCGGGTTGCCCGGCGGATGGCGGGACCGGGCCGGCCGTATCGCGGTCCGCCGAGGCGGGAGATGCGGGCTGTCCGGGGCTTGACCCGTGCCCGGCGGGCGCGGTCGCGGCAGCCGGCGCCGGGCCATGGCCTGGAATCGCTTGCCAAATCAGAAACAACGCCAGCAATCCGGCCGCGCCCGCCGCACCCAGGCGCATCAGGCCCGGGCCTCGAGCCGGGACCGGCGCGGTTTCCGAGGGACGGAGTTGTGGGCCCGGGGCGCCGGATGACGGGGCTTGTTGTTGGACCTGTTTGGTCCGTCTCAACGCATCGTTAATCAAGCTCATGCGGCGAAGTGTCCTTCCAGTTCACGGACGGCGCGGCTGACCATGTGGAAATCAATCCGCTCCCGCTGCTGGACAAACCCCGCCAGCAGGGCCTTGTCGCAAATGGCGTTCACCAGCCGGGGAATGCCCTGGCTGTAGCGAAATACCCGCCACAAGGCCGGCCGCGTGAAGTAGGGCGCGCCATTGGCCCCCGAGATCTGGAGCCGATGCTGGACATAGCGGACGACCTCCAACCGGTCCAGCGGCAGCAAATGATACCGGACGGTGATGCGCTGGCGCAGTTGACGGAGACGGGGATTGTTGAGCCGCTCGCGCAACTCCGGCTGGCCCAGCAGCACGATCTGCAGCAGCTTGCGGTTGTCGGTCTCCAGATTGGAGAGCAGCCGGACCTGCTCCAGCAGTTCATCGGTCAAATCCTGGGCCTCGTCTATGAGGAGCACCGCCTCCCGGCCCCCCTCGGCCTGCTGGAGCAGAAACTCGTTCAGGACCGCCAGTGTCTCCAGGCGATCCAGACCATGCACGCCCAGCCCAAATTCAATGGCTATCGCCTTGAGCAGTTCGCCCGCGCTCATGACCGGGTTCAAAATCAGCGCCGTCGCAAATCGGGCGTCCAACTGCTCCAGCAGCGCCCGGCAGAGCGTAGTCTTGCCCGCCCCGACTTCCCCGGTAAGCTGCACAAAACCCTTCCGCTCCCGAATCCCATAGAGCAAATGATTGAAAGCCTCCCGGTGCTTGACGCTGTAAAAGAGAAACCGCGGGTTCGGTGAAATATCGAACGGCGCCAAGGTCAGCCCGTAATAATCCAAATACACGATTCGGACCAAGCAAGAACAATGCCCGCACCCGCGGTCGCAGGGCTGCCCTGAGCCCTGGCCGCACAGGGAGAGCCGGGCGGGCAGCCCTGAAGTCCGAAGGCCGAAGGGCGAAGGAAGTCCGAAGTCCTCACTTGGCGTAGCCAGAACCAAAGGGCCTGGGGAAATCGCAGCCCTAATCTGCGCGGGGAGGTCTTCGGGCGGTTTAAGCCGACTAAAGTCGGCGCCCCGGGCGGCCCCGGCGTCTGGAGGAGCTGCGGCGGCCGGCGGCTGCCGCCGGCGGAGCGCCGACTTCAGTCGGTTTACCGCGTCCGAAGGCCGGCTCGGCTCGGGCGTATTCCGCGGTTCACTCCTTCCGTGAGACATCTTCGCAGCCTGCGAGCAAATTGGGTTATTGCGGTGCAGGGAGCCGCCCATAGGATCAGGGCCTTTTCGGAGTTCGCTCTTCGGACTTCCTTCGACCTTCGACCTTCGGACTTCGGACTTCGGGCGGGGGTATCTGCATACCTTCCGTCCCCGTTCCACACCCCAGTGTCCCAAAAACTGACACATCCAGCCCATGGCCGGGCTCAATCCGTGTCTATCGAGGCTTATCGGTCGTTGGAGTCAACGGCTTGGCCGCCGTTGCCGAGTGGGCCTCCGTTTTGGGCAAATAAAGGGTCCCCGGCGGTTCGTTCGTGGCGGCCGCCAGGAGATTGCGGGTGATCAGGTCCAGATAAAAGGCTGCGTCCAGCCGGCCTCTTTTCCCTTGGACGTTCTTTCCCAGGTCGAGCGACCGCTCGAACCAGGGCCGGGCGGCGGCATATTCGCCCCGCTGGATATAATGCAACCCAATGTAAGCCATCGTGTGGTAGCTGTTCGGATCAAGCTGCTCGGCCCGGTCGAAGTAAGGCCAAGACTCCTCCGACCGATCCAGCCAGTCCAGGCACCAGCCATAGCCCAGATCGCAGGCGCCGTCCCAAGGATTGAGTTTCCTGGCCCGAGCGAACCATTCCATCGCCCGGGCTGTCAATTGCTGGTAACCTTCGTCTCCCTCGGCGCTTTGGAGCCGGTATATCTCGCCAATGGCGGAGGCGGTCGTGCCATTCATCGGTTCGACGGCAAAGGCCTTTTGCAACAGTTCAGATTGAGAGGCTGAAACGTTTTTTGCGCGGGCGACCCGCGCCAGCCACACATTCTCCGCCGCGTGGCGGCAGCTCTGCGAGGCCAGGTAGCCCAGGCCCGCCGCCAACGCGACCGTCCCTGCGATTTTGGCCCAGAACCGGGGTGTCACCCAGTATTGGTCGGTCGCAAAGCGCAGATGGCTGCTGACCATCGCCATCAGGGCAATCGCCAGCAGCGCGTTGGCCGGGATATACATGTTGAAATCGACCATCGAGTGGCACAGGATGGCGATAAGCCCAAGAGTGGCGCCGAGCACAAAAGCGAATTTGCTGCCGCCTTGGTTGCCGCCCAGATCCCGAGGCGCGCTGCGGACATACCGCCAGCTCTTGCGCACACCGATGAACAGCAGCACCCAGGCCGAGGCGATCAGCCCGGCGCCGGCCACTCCCCAATCCACCAGCGCATTCAGATAATCATTGTGCGCCCGATCCGCCCGAGCCTGAATTTCCAAAGGCCGATACTGCCGGAATCGAAAATCGTAATGGCCCGGCCCGACGCCCCACCAGACATTGTGCTGCCAGGCCCGCAGGGCCGGCTGCCACAGGGCAAACCGCGCGTCGTCCTGGAACTGGCCCGCAGCCACAAGCTGCCGGGCTCGAGTTCGAAAGACCTCGCTCTTGGGGACCAGATAGAGGCCGGTGCCGGCCAACACCACCAGCAGCACCAGCGAGGGCAGCCGCCAGGCCCGCTGCGTCAGCAGCACGCCAAAGAACAACAGCAGCGCCACCAGCGTCGAAACCCAACCCCCGCGCGACACCGAGACCGCAATGCCCGAGAGCATGGCCAGCGAGGCGTAACCCAAAAACACCTTGGTCAACGGCTTGAATCGGCCGACCAGGGCATACGCCAGGCCCAGGGGCAAGAGCATCTCCAGAAAACCGGCCAGGTGATTCGGACATATATAAGTGCCTGAGCCGCGATGGGGATAAAAGGGCGACACCGTGTGCCAGACCCGGTTCGACCCGGTGAGGAACTGATACCCCGCGTAAAACGAGATCGCCATCGCCGTGAAAATCAGCGTCAAGCCGATCACCCGCGTCGCTTCTTGCCGGTGCAGATTATTGACAATGGCAAGAAACAGGAAGGCATAGACCAGGATGTGGAGCAACTCCTGGCGCGCCACGTACTCGATGTCCGCCGTCAGATACCGCCCTATCGCATACGCCGCAAACGCAATGACCGCCCAGCAAATCGGCGGCCATAGCAACCGCAGCTTGGGATTGAGCCAAAGCCGGCCGAGCCACAGCCCCAGCAACGGCACCATGAGCCACTGCGCCAGCAGAAAAGGGTCCAGGAGCCAAAAATCGAGAAAACAGCCCACCGGCCGCTGGGGCGTGCCTCCAAAGGCCAGCGGCATCGAAACGAGAATCGCCAACGTTAATCCCAGTATCCCGCGCTCGCACCATCGATCCATGACATTACGGTCCATCAGGTTGAGATGGTACAAAGTGCCAGCCTGCCGGTCACGCGAATTCAGAACAGGCTATAGATGAACGGGGCCAGCGCCGAGCCTTTGGCGAAGATCAAGAGGCCGCCCAGCAGCAGGAGGAAAATGACTATCGGCGCCAACCACCATTTCTTGCGCGCACTCAGAAAACTCAAAAACTCTCTGATGATGGCGAGCTTGCTCATAGCTTTGTGATGCCTGGCAATGAGGATGCGCAGTCCGCGGCCTAAGGTAAAGCTTTGTTTCCGACAAAGTTGACAACGAAGGTTGCGACAACGGTCCGGAATCGGAGCTTTTGGGACAGGCTCAAAATCAGGCGGGCGTCCAACCCTCTTCGCGACCTCACGCTCTGACGCTCTGGCGCTCCCACGCTCTCACGCTCCTGCGCTCGGACGCTCCCACGCTCCGGCCACTTGCTCCACAACGCCCTCCGTTCCCGGGTCACCCTCGAGCAAAATCCAGCGCAACTGCATCTGCCGCCGGAACCACGTCATCTGGCGCTTGGCGAATTGGCGGGTGCGGATCTGGACCAATTCAACGGTATCCGCCAGGGACCGCCGGCCGTCCAGGTATTCGGCCACCTGTCGATAACCCAGCGCCTGCATCGCCGTCGGGTTTTGTCCAAGACCCTCCTGCAAGAGCCGCTGTGTCTCCGCTACGAGCCCGCGGCGGAACATCTCCTGGACCTGGGCATCAATGCGCCGGCGCAGGTCTCCGGCGGCGCGTTGCAGACCCAACAAAAGACATCTGCGGCCTGCGGTTTGCAGCCGGCGGTCCCACGGCGCGCGCTGTTCGGAGAAGGGCCTGCCGGTCAGCCGAACGACTTCCAGCGCGCGGATGACCCGGCGCGGATTCTGGCGGTCGATTCTCTCGTAGGTCACCGGGTCGCGCTCCGCCAATTCGCGGAGCAGTTCGGGCAACGGCGTCGCTCCCAGGGCGACCCGCAGCGCCGCATCCCCGGGCGGCGCCTCCCCAAGACCCTCCAACAAGGCCCTATAGTACAGCCCCGTGCCCCCGCACAGAATAGGCACTCGTCCCCGCGCCCGGATGCCCGCCACGGCCTCGCCCGCCAGCCGCGCAAATCGGGCCGCATCGAACGGCTGGCTCACCTCGACCACATCGATCAAATGATGCGGCGCGCGCGCCCGTTGCTCGGCCGAAGGCTTGGCCGTCCCGATGTCCAGCCCGCGATACACCTGCATCGAATCCACCGAAACAATCTCTCCGCCCAGCCGTTCGGCCAGTTCGATGGCCACCGCCGACTTGCCCACCCCCGTTGGTCCCGCCAGCAACAACAAATCGCTCGCAGCCGAGGGCGAAGCGGAGAGAGGGAACGAAGGGCAGGTCATTGGTTTTCGGGGTGCTTGCTCGGGGCAGGGCGTGGGAGAATCCAAAGCAGAACCAGGCCCGCTGTCAGAATGAGGGCGCTGCCCAGGTGGCCGGGGGTGACCCACCCGCCCAGGTACTGGTATGGAGGATAATCGCCCCGGAACAGCTCGACAAATGAGCGCAGCAGCGCATACCCGATCAGGTAAAGGCCGAAAGTCTGCCCGTCGAATCGCTTTCGTCGATGGAGCCACATCAGGGCAACGCACAGGCCCAGGCTTAGGATCGATTCATAAATCTGCGTCGGGTGTACCGGCACGGTCGGGGCGCCCGCCGCGTTGTGCTCGGGGAAGGAGATGGCCCAGGGCAAATGACAGGGGCGCCCGTAACAGCAGCCGTTCAACAGACAACCGATGCGCCCAAAGACCTGGCCCAGGGCAATGCTGGGCGCCAGGATATCCGCCAGCTTCCAGAGCGGCTGCCGCTTCCGCCGCGCGTAAAGCACCCCAGCCAGCGACGCCCCGAGCAGACCCCCGTAATAGACCAGCCCGCCGTGCCAGACCTTGAACACCTCCCAAAACGGCTTCCCGGCGAACTGCTCCCGCCAGTAGGTGCCCACAAACAACAGCCTCGCCCCGGCAATCGTCCCCACAATCAGCCACGGCCCCAGGTCCAGGACCGTCTCGGCGCGGAGCCCCTCCCGCACACCCCGCCGGCTGGCCAGCCACAGCCCGGACAAAAAGCCCAGCGCCACCATCACCCCGTACCAGTGGATGGTCAGTCCGCCCAATTCAAAAGCTATCGGATGCACTTGGCCGGTCTGTTCAAGAACCCTGAACGAGGGCTTGGGCGTGTTTGCGGGCGGCCTCGGTTTGGCCCCCCAACATGCGCGCCAGCTCGGTGACACGCTCTTTGGGGTCGAGCGCGGTGATTTCGGAGACGGTCCGGCCGGCTTTGACCTGCTTGGTGGCGACGTAATGAGCGGCGGCCGGGGCGGCGACCTGGGGGAGGTGGGTGATGCAAAGGACTTGGCGTTGCCGGGCAATCTGCCGCATCTTCTCTCCCACGGCGCGGGCGGTCTCGCCCCCGACGTTTGCATCCACTTCATCGAACACCAGGACTGGGACCTGGTCCTCGGCGGCCAGGACCGTTTTCAGGGCGAGCATCACGCGGGCCAGTTCGCCGGAGGAGGCGATGGCCCGCAAGGGACGCGCCGGCTCGCCCGGGTTGGGGGCGAACTGAAACTCGATGGCATCGAGCCCCGAGCCGCAAACGCGCGAAGGGTGCTGGATAAAGTCGTCCTGGCCGACGGTGGTCAGGGCCGGGGCGAAGCGGCTTTGCTTGAAGCCGAGGTCGGCGAGTTCCTTGCCAACGGACTTGCTGAGTTGCGGCATGACTTTGCGGCGTTTTGAGGAAAGAGTCTGGCCGGTCCGCCAAAGCTCGGAGGTGAGGTTTTGGAGTTGGGCATTGATGCGCGCCAGCTCGGCATCCCGCTGTGCGAGGCCCTCGAGCTTGCGCCGGGCTTCCTCGCCGAAGGCGATGATGCCGGGGATGGTGGGGCCGTATTTGCGTTTGAGCGAGTGGACCAGGTTGAGGCGCTCCTCGAGCTCTTGGAGGCGGGCTGGGTCGACTTCCACCTTGTCGGTGTAGCGGGAGAGCTCGGCCTGCAAATCGTGGAGGAGAGAGACGGCCTGCCCGTGCAGGGCGAGGATGGGGGCGGCAGAGGCATCGGTGCGCTGGAGTTCCTGCAACGCGCGCCCGATGGGGCCGGCCTGGGCCAGGAGAGAGTTCTCGTTTTCGGCGAGGGCCTGGAGGGCTCCCTGGCCAAGCTGGAGGAGTTTGGCCGCGTTGCTGGCGCGGGCGTAGTCCCGGCCGAGTTGGTCTTCCTCGCCGGGTTGGAGGCGGGCGGCGGCGATTTCGTTCGTTTGAAAGCGGAGCAGGTCGAGCTGCTGGGCGTAAGTCCGCTCGTCCACGATGAGGGCGGCCTTCTCGGCTTGGAGGCTCGCGCGGCGCCGGAGCAGTTGGGCAAAGGCCTCCCGGTCGGCGTCCAGCTTTCCGAAGGCATCGAGGATGGCCAGTTGGCGGGCGGGGTGGAGGAGCGACTGGTGCTCGTGGGGGCCGTGGATGTCCACCAGCCATTGGCCCAGGGCGTTGAGCGTGTTCAGCGCGGTGGGGGAGCCGTTGATGAACTGGCGATTGGCCCCGGCGCTGGTGAAGGCGCGCTTGAGGACAAGCTGGTGGTCTTGGCAGGGCTCGAGGCCGTTCTCCTCGAGAAAGGTCTGGATGGGGGCTTTAAGGGTGCGTATGTCGAAGACGGCTTCGACCGAGCAACCGTCGGCGCCGCTGCGGATGAGGGTGCGGTCGGCGCGTTCGCCCAGCACGAGGTTGAGGGCCCCGATGAGCATGGACTTGCCGGCGCCCGTTTCGCCCGTGATGACGTTGTAAGCGGGCTGCAGTTCCAGGGTCAGGTCAGCCACCAGGGCCAGATTCTTGATGCGCAAGGTCGTCAGCATGTCCCATGTTCCTGGTCTAATGTGGCGAGGATGGCGGCGTTGG
>Ga0187849_1000729_pt1 | contig 41353 bp, 34 predicted proteins | sample June2016WEW_4_10_2_FD_132412 | JGI IMG/M metagenome (GOLD analysis project Ga0187849, IMG submission 132412) | Peatland microbial communities from SPRUCE experiment site at the Marcell Experimental Forest, Minnesota, USA - June2016WEW_4_100 | ecosystem: Environmental > Terrestrial > Soil >... | reverse complement strand
GGATGATTTAAAAAAATCGGTGTATGATACTCAGACACCGGTAGAGTTTTGCCGACGGTTTCTCGATGACCTGCCGCTCCGGTGGGTGAAGGCCTGGAACCTTTCGCTGGGTAGGGAGCAGTGGGTGCCAATCGACTGGTTTTACACCATCAACGAGTATAACGGGCCGGCTGCTGGAAATACTCTCGAAGAAGCAATGCTTCAGTCCCTGTGCGAGGTGGTCGAAAGACACGTTGGCTCAATTATCAGCAACGACATGCTGGTTACCCCTGAAATCGATGTCGATTCGCTTCGCGACCCGGCGGCAATAGAACTCGTAAAAAAGTTTCGGGCGCAAGGAATTGAGTTGTTTCTGCGAGACTTCTCGCTGGATACCGGGATTCCAACCGTGGGAGCGCTCGCTTACGACCCGTCCACTTTTCCGGAAAAGAGCGAGATCGTCTTTACTGCCGGCACTACCTCCAATCCCGAAAAATCTCTTTGCCGGGCGCTCACTGAAATAGCCCAGCTCGCCGGAGACTTCCAAAGCCGTACTTCCTATCGGCCCACGCTTCCAAAGTATGCGAGCCTGGAAGAAGCTGCCTACTTGATGAAAAGCAACGGGAAAGTTTCCATCCGGGACGTTCCGAATCACGACGACAACAACATCCGGGTTGAAATCGAAAGGTGCACGGCTGCTCTGAAAAAAATCGGCCTTCAAGTCCTGGTGATAAATGTCACGCATCCACAACTGCAGGTCCCGGTGGTTTACACTATTATCCCGGGGGCGCACTTTCTGGATCACACCCGCAACACCGATTTTCCGCAGCACGCGGCGCGAACCATGCTGAGGGGGCTTGCCAATGATGAGATGGTCCCGCAGATGGAGCGGCTCCTTTCCACCTTCGGACCTCGTTATGATCTCACGTTCTTTCTAGCCCACAGCCTCGAACTGAACGGGTACCCTGAGAATGCTTTGACGCTTCTCCAGCGTGCTCTCGATCAGTCCCCCGATCCGGGTGAAATCGGCAGCATCCACGTGCACATCGCCTCCTGCCTCAAGGAGTTGGAAAGATACGAAGAAGCTCTGGATGCGCTTGGTCTTGCCGAAAAGGCCAACCCCGAACTCAAAGAAATCTACAACCTGCGAGGGTTCTGCTATTTCAAACTGAAAAAACACAATGAATCGATCGCTTCTTTTGAACGGGTTATAGAGCTGGATCCAGGCTCTGCAATAGATTACGCCAATATCGGCTCCAACCTGAGAGAACTGGGCCACAAGGAGGAAGCCATCCGGCTCTACCGGATCGCTCTGGAACTCAATCCGGACATCGATTTTGCAAGGACCGGCTTGGAAAAGCTGGAGGCTGAGATGGCCGGGCAATGAGTCTCTTTTAGATCATTCCATACGTGCGACAAGTCGACGGCCTCTTAGCGTCTTGTCGTCGTATTCGCCATTTGTTCTTCGCGCTCCTGCCAGCGTAGCGCATCGGCAGGCCGAGTCTCGGACGTCTTTAACAGATCTGCTAAACGAACTTATTTGGTCGAACATTCGGGGAACAGGCAATTGAGTTCCCGAAAATGATTGATATGCAGCTCAGCCTTCAGGGAAGGGTTCTTGTAACTGACGAAATGAATCCCGGTGGAAAGCGCCAGCGCCTCGTCCACCCTGGAGTCGCCGATATAGAGGACGTGATGAGGCAACACACTGAAAGCGGCGAATATTCTCTCCATTATTTCGGGATGGGGCTTGGGGTTGCGAACGTCCGAGGCGCACAGCACGAGGTCGAAATACTCCCTCAGGTTGAAGTGCCGCAGAAGTTCGAGCGTTGAAACGGTGCGGTTTGTCGCCAGGGCGGTCCGAAAATGCCTCCTGGCAAGTTTGAGAAAAGAGACCAATCCGGGTTCACAGCATAGATAGTCGTTGAACGGGCCAAAATCTATGGTTTTGAAATACTCGAAGGCGCGGTCGAAATCATCGCCCTCCCCACCAGTCAAGTAGACCAGAGACTCTCGGACAGGGTGCATATGTATGAATTCGTGCTGGTCCGCCCTGACGGGAGGCCGGCCGATTATTTTCATGATATGGCTGTAGAAGTGAATATTGGCCTCTCGTGAATCGAAAAGGACCCCATCACAATCGAGCGCGATCACCCTGAGATTGCGGAGTTTGGCGACAAATGCTTCCCGTGAGCCGTCATTGGTATTTTTATTCATGTATTTAGCGGTCCGTGCACGCCTTCCGTTTCTTTTTTGATTCAAACTTTACTTGCCGCAGATTGATTTTCATACTAATAAATACAAAGAATCATAGCAAATTTCGATATTCGAATCCTGCCTCCGATCTCAATATGGGGAATCCGCAATGAAAAATCAATTCGATTATCTCGTCATCGGCAGTGGGATTGCTGGTCTCACATTCGCCTTGAAAGCAGCGCGGAGCGGATCGGTAGCAATTGTAACAAAAAAACACAGACTTGAAACCAACACTAATTACGCCCAGGGCGGAATAGCATCCGTGTTCGGGCAGGACGATTCTTTCGACCTCCACGTTCAGGATACCTTGAATGCGGGAGACGGCCTGTGTCATCCTGAAGTGGTGGATTTTGTCGTAAGAACCGGCCCGGAGCGGATCAAGGATCTTCTGGGACTGGGGGTCGCCTTCAACCTGGGATCCGACCCGAACTCATTCGATCTCGGAAGAGAAGGAGGGCACAGCCGCAACCGGATTCTTCACGCCCATGACATGACAGGCAAGGCTGTTGAAAAGGTCCTGATGGCTGCCGCCGAATCAGACGCCAATATCGTTATCTTCGAAAACCATTTGGTCCTGGATTTGATAGTCCAGCATCAGTCAATGAAGACCGGATCTGCCGATCTGTACCATCGGGATACGTGCCGGGGTGCATACGTCCTTGATATAGCCGCAGAACAGATTCATGCCTTCGTGGCAAATGCGGTGTTGCTGTGCACCGGGGGGGCAGGGAAAGTCTATCTTTATACTAGCAATCCCGACGTAGCAACCGGGGACGGGCTCGCCATAGCCTATCGGGCAGGTGCAAAACTGGCAAACATGGAATTCGTTCAGTTTCATCCTACCTGCCTGTATCATCCGACGGCTAAAAACTTCCTGATCTCCGAAGCGGTTCGCGGGGAGGGAGGTAGACTGATCGACCGCCGTGGACGGGCCTTCATGGAGAAATATCATCCGCTCAAGGATCTGGCGTTTCGCGATATTGTGGCACGCGCGATAGACACGGAAATGAAGACGACAGGAGATGACTGCGTTTTCCTGGACATCAGCCACCGGGACGGCGATTTCCTCAAAGAGCGTTTCCCGAACATCTACCAGAGATGTCTGTCCCTGGGCATCGATATCACCCAAGACCCTATTCCGGTCGTTCCAGCCGCCCATTACATGTGTGGAGGGATCGTCACCAACCCTTCGGGACGTACAACAATCCGAAACCTCTATGCTCTTGGCGAGTGCGCCTGTACCGGGTTACACGGAGCAAACCGCCTTGCCAGCAATTCGCTGCTGGAAGCCATGGTTTTCGCGCACGTTGCGGCCCTAGAGTGCTCAGAACAAATCCAGTTGTGGCGAAGCCGCATTCTTCCCAATGTGCCTGACTACCCCGCAAACATCGCCAATCAGAATTCCTCAAACAATGAGATGGTCATGATAGCCCATAACTGGGATGTCATCAGGCGCCTGATGTGGAACTACGTCGGTATCGTGAGGACGGACAAGCGGCTTGCCCTGGCCTTGACTCACGTCGTGCAGATAAGGATGGAATTAAAGGAGCATATGCCGAAAATTCCGATGAACAGCGACCTGGTAGAACTTCAGGGGCTTGCTCTGGTGGCTGAACTTATCATCCGGTGCGCCGTTCTGAGAAAGGAGAGCCGGGGGCTGCACTTCAATGTGGATCATCCCGAAAAGGACGATTCCAACTGGCTGAAAGATACAATAGTAATAAAAAATCCGGCGGAAGAGTTCCTTTCAACGGTGCGGTTCAGGACAGATGAACACGCTTCTGAGGGGGGGCAGCCTCTTTCGTTTCTGCATCGATGACGGGTTCGGCGGACGCTGAAAATGGGGCCTCAAGAAGCTTCGGGGCGTTTGGGTTCTGTTCTATCCTCATAGTGAGCATTCCTCCCATTATACTGATTTCGTAGTTCTTGTCCGCTTTGCTAAACGATTCGCTTATTCTTTTGATCTGCTTTTTTGCTTTCCTGTATATATAGATCATGCCTGCCGCAAAGAGCGCAAACATGATCAGGAAGATCCAGCCGGGCGTCGAGATAACCTTGCCTATAAATATGATTACCCCCATGATCCCAAAAACAAACAAGACCTGGAGCCCTATGATCATGTAGAGGTAATAGATGCCCTGATCTATCGTGGCTTCGCGATCCGCCTTGCGTTTGGCCGCCTCGGATTCGTGCTCTTCATTTTTTCTTCCGAATGAGCGCCGGAACCACATTTTCAATCTTCCCCTGGTTGCAGAAATTGCGCCCGAGTCGCATCTGTATCGGAACGGCCGGCAAGCAGGTGCGGAGCTGGATTTTGGTCAAGCATCTGTTTTTTTATTCGGCACTTTTCAATTTCCACCTGATTCTCAGTCATCTGCCTTGAGAGCCTATACCGCACCGCAGGTTAATCACCCAAACGAGCAATCCTCAAACGAATGTCGATGCCCCGATAAAGAACCACGGATAATCCTTTACCGCGCTAAAGATGGATTTCGCCATATCGATCAGGATCGACGGAATCAACGATAAAATAAGCATGGACATGACTGGAGTGAACCCGACACCTGGGAATGTGATGCAAAAGGATTGGAATCCCCACAGCAGGGCGAAAAACCCTATAGGCGTCACCTTGGCGAAATTCCGGTTTTCGCCGGAATGACGTCACCCCGGACCCGGTCCGGGGCGGAATTTCGCCGGAATGACGGGCGGTAGGTCCTTACCTATCGGAAGTTAGTTGACGCTGCACTAGACCCGGTTAAGTTCCTTTTCCCGCGGGAAAAGGGGCAGATACCTGTATGAGAGCGAAATTATCAGCACGCAGTAGGCAAGCATCGCAAGGATTGGCGCTGTTTCATAGACAGTCGGAACATAGACTTGCCATTTGTCGAAGGGCATCACAGGAGCGGCGATGGCCGGGATAGTCATTACGAAGCGATTGAGCGACACGCCGATAATGTCGAGCAAAAAAGCGCTGAAAAGCAGCCAATTGCTCCTTCTGCCTGCGGGCGAAAGCAGGATCAAGGCCGGAAGAACCCCACAGACGCCAATCTCGGCTATCAGCAGCCAGATTCCGTATGGGCCCCAGTAAAAACTCCCCAGGGTCAAACCGAATCCAGGTGACTGAACCAAACCCCAGTAAGCAGTATCGGCAATCTTCAACACCATGTAGACGCCCAACAGCACGCCTTCGATCTTGCCGATCAGCTCATAGACGCTCCTGTCCACCAGTTTCTTCCTCGAGACTTTTTCGATGCCCCGGCAGATAAGGGCGGTGAAAGCCGGTCCGGAAGCTATTGCCGAGAGAATGAAAAGAAAGAATGTCCAGGGCCAGATAAAAAGGCCGGTTCTATATGCATAGGGCCTGGCGAACAGAACGCCGGCGACGCCGCCCAGAGATCCTTGGTGGAAAAAGCTCAGGAAGGTGCCGGTGAGGGCAAATATGGCCATTAAGTCGTGCATGCTGTGTCCGAACACTCCGAGAGGCTTCACTTCGCCCAGCTTGCGGTTCTCGAGAATCAGCGGAACATATTCGATGATAAGGACAATCGCATAACAACTGATGCAGAATATAACTTCCGTTAGCATTGAGTGGACATTTGCGTGCCAGTATCCGAACCAGCCCCTCAACGGCTGCCCTATTTCGAGCAGAAGGATCGCCAGCGCCCCCGTGTAGCATACGAACCCTACGACAACCGCAAGATTTATTATTTTTCCGAGTTCCTTAAGCGCAGGAAAGAAACGGGACAGTCCGTAGTAGAGAAAGCCGGAAAAGAACGCCCCGGCGCCGAGCGCGATAATGGCCAGGTCTGCTGTAATGTAGGCCCCGAAGCCGAAATAGTCATTTAGCCCGGTAACATTCAGGGCCTTCAGAAGCACAATGCCTCCAGCCAGTACGCCCCAGCCGATCACTCCAACCAGAAGCAGTGTCCAGAGCCCGAAAATCGGAAGTGGGCAGCGCTTCAATCCTTCTGGAATCAATGCTCTATCCATTCTCTACCCCTCGTAGCCAAGGAAATCAGATTTGGGCTGATTTTCTATCCTATGATTCCTGTTTAACGGCATTATCGGAAAGTTTCTTTATCCAGTCCTGAGTGCTGATATAGTAAACCTTTGGCTCGGTATGGAGCTTTTCAATAATTCGAAACGCGTTCGGGTCCTTTGACAGCCTGGCCACATCAGAGTGTGGGTCCCTCAGGTTGCCGTAGGTTATGGCCCTCGCGGGGCAGGCATCAGCGCAGGCGGTGGTGTATGTCGCCTTGTCGGGATCGGCCCCGTCCTTATATGCCTTTGAGCGAGCCTTGAGAAGCCTCTGATGGCAGAATGTGCATTTCTCCACTACACCGCGCATCCGGGTGCTTACCTCCGGGCTCAGCATGCTTTCCATAGGCTCGGGCCATTTGGGGTCCCACCAGTTGAAAGCCCTGGCATGATACGGGCAAGCGACTATGCAGTACCTGCATCCGATGCAGCGTGGATAAATGTGGGTAACGATCCCGTTGTTCTCGTCCCGTGTTGTCGCATTGACAGGGCAGACGAAAGTGCAGGGTGAGTGGTGAGGAGAGTCGCAATGCATGCACGGACGAGGCAGGAAGGCATATTTGTAATCAGGGTAATTCCTGCCGTTGTTTAATTGGAATATTGACATCCAGGTTATGGAACGCAGTTTGTTCGATTCGTCGAGCCTGAAAGATATATTGTTTTCGGCCTGGCATGCAACGCTGCATGCGCCGCAGCCCGTACACTTGTCCAGGTCGATCACCATCCCAAAACGAACACCGCCTTCCGCATGTTCTTTTTCGCTCACGGATTACCCCCTTACACGCGACGCAGTTGAACGCGGCAAGCCCACACATACCCCATACCGCTCACGGGATCCAGTTGAACTTCCATCAAACTGTTCGCATTTACACCCTTGTTTTGAACGTAGTCGTCGTAGGCCTTGTGCCCCAGCCCCACAGGCAGGTAAACGACTCCAGGGCGAGCCGCCGCAGAAACGTTTACCCGCACTGTCGCTTCCCCCTGAGTGGTTTGCAGGGAAACAAGCTCGCTTTGCGAAAACCTGAGTTTGGCAGCCGTATCGGGATGCAATTCAATGAACACATCCGCACCCTTGAGAACCGAATTGGGAATCAGTTTATTCATGAAAGGCGGGTTCGGCAGGTAGCCGCCGGCAGTAAACGAAGGCTTGTAGGTAACCAGCAGCAGTGGAAACTCGCTCTCATCTCCCGATAGGTTTAGATGTTCAAAATGAGGCAGATAAAGCTTATCATCGGAAACGGAGGCGCCCTTGATCCCGATTGACCGGCAGGCAAGCTCCAGTTTGCCTGAAACGGTCTCGAAACGGGCAATTGCGGCCGGCGAGTCATACCAGCAATAACCGGCTTTGAGCATTTTCCAAAGCTGTGCCCCATCGGTGAAATTTGGCTGAATGGATTCACCGGCAGAAAGCTTCATGATTGGGACATCCGGATTCTCGGCGACCGCTCCTTTCCGAGATTGGGCAAGGCCCTCAATCCTGAATTTGAGGTATTCTTCATAGCTCTTCCACGGCATGGAAGAGCCCACTGAACCTCCAATACCGCCTGCCAGCGCCAGAAGCACCTCCCCTGTGTGCTTTGTATCCAGCAGCGGCTTCAGGATGGGCGTGCTGAGAGCATAGTACGAAAAAGGCGCCCATGGAATACCCACTACGTCATCGCAGCGTTCGAAAGCCGTGTGGTCTGGCAGTATAAGATCGGCCTGGGCCGCTGTCTCGTCCATGTAAGAGGAGAACGAAACCAGCGTCGGCACTTTTCTCAGGGCTTCCTGGAAGAGCTTGTTTTCCGGCATGCTGTACAACGGGTTAGCCTCATGGACCAGAAGCATTTCTATCGGGTATTGCGATCCTGCGCGGACGCGGTCGAGAAACCCGTAAAGGCCGTTCCGAGTCCCCTTGTCCGCCGCTTCGTCTTTCCGGATCGGCGGCAGACCGGCGAGCGGAACGCCACGAGCGAAGCTTACCAGCCCGTTGGGCTTCAGATTGCCCTTCAAAACATTGAGGGCTGCGAAGACCAGTTGGTGATAGATGCCGTTGGCGCTGTCAGGCTGGCCAACTGCCCAGATTGCCAGGGCTTTTGGCTGTGCGGCAAATTCTTTGGCAACCTGGTCGATTTGAGCTGCTTCCAGGCCGGTCACTTTCGCAACCTCTTCAGGAGAGTAGGCGGCTGAACTCACCAGACTCCTGAACCCCTCACGCTTCTTTCCCGTATCGTCGGCCCAGTCTTCGAAACCAAAGACGTCGTTTTTCACGAAATCAACATCATAGTGTCCGTTGCGTACCATCAGGTGAGCTATTCCCATGGCGAGGGCAGCTTCAGTCCCCGGTGCAACGGCAATGAACCGATCTGCCTTGGAAGCGGTCATCGAGCAGCGAGACTCGACCTGAACGAGCTTTACAGATCTTTTCCCTCCCTGGGTCCATTGGCGCAGGGCGGGGAACACCGCGCTCGGGGCGCCCGCGCCTTCGAATAGATTCGACCCGAAGCTCAGTATGTATTCGGCATCTCCGAGTGCGAAAGCAAACGGCGAAGCCTTGCCCGTTGTAAGCTGCGCGGCCAGCTTGAGACCGTCGGCGCCAGATGGCATCCTGAACAGATTAGGAGAACCGTACGCGGTGAAAAACTGAAGCCACAGCTCGGCCATGCTGCTCGGCCTGTTCGAGATGATACCGGTCAGATTATGCGATTTGCCCTCCGACAGCATCTTGCCCAGCTTCTTTCCAAGCTCGCCCAGCGCTTCATCCCATGAGATCGGCTGCAAGCCGGACACGTCTCCACGGCTCTTTGTCTGCTTCATGGGCTTTGGAATACGGTAAGGAGCGTATAAAAACTGCAGCCCTGAGGCGCCAAGGGCGCAAATACCTCCTCCAGTGAGTGGATTTGCGGGATTTCCCTCGATCAAAATGGCCCTGTTTCCATTTACCAGACGTGCCTGTATGGCACAGCCCCCTTCGCACATCGTGCATATGCCTGCTGCTTTTGTGATCTCACCGCGTTCGGGGGAAGGACGCCATGACCAGTTCTGGGACCACCTTGCAGAGTCGGCGGCCAATTGCCATGGCAAGGGTGAAAGCAACGAGCCGCCGACCGCTCCGGCAGCGAACTGTAAGAAAGCTCTCCGAGCAAAATTCATTGCATTTCCCTCTCATGAAAACCAGTGACCCAGAAATCATTCCAGAGTCATATAAACTCTTGAATTCACTACGATTCCTTACTTTACTTGTGGCAGATCTCGCAATTGTTCGAGGCGCCCTTCAGGGCATGACATTTCTCACATTCCACCATCTTCATGGTGGATATGCTATATCCGGTAATCAGGTTCTCTCTGTACGGGGGAGTCTTTTCCTCATTTGAGACGTTCCTGTGACAGCGGGTGCACTCCAGACCCTGTCCCTTGTGCGGAGCATGGGAGAAATAGACGTTGTCGGGCTGCCAGGCATACACTTTCCAGGGCACTTCCCGGTTTTTCTCCACATAGTCGCTCACAAGCTTGGCCTCCGCTTCGCTGCTCCCCTGGGCGGATTCATGGCATTCCTTGCATCTGTCTATCCTGGGGACCCCGCTATAGGTGCCATCGGCGCGCAAGCTGTGACACGACTCACAATCCTCGCTCTGGTGGGCGACATGGCTGAAATTTATAGGTTGAGCCTTCTTAGAATAGAGCAGGTTCGGAAAAACGACCCATCCGACGGCCAGGGCGCCGATAAAGCCCACTAGAAAGAAAATCACCCCCAGTGGCTTGTTTGCAGAAGAGCTACTTTTCTCTTGGTTCATAGGCCAGCCTCGGTATTTCCGTGAACGGATGAAATAGTCCGGCAAAGATTGTGCTCTTTATGCATCTTAGAGCAGCTCCACAAGTGATAAAATTAACATGTGTGGACAAATCTTTTAGGTAACTTTATCAAAATACGCGACCACTTAAACGCTTATCCAGACTCTTGTCAAGCGAAAAAAAGACGGAAATCCGCTAATGAGAATCAGATTTGATAGACTCCTGGGTAATAATAATCGCGAAAATATTCACAAATTTTAGGCCACCTGCCAAATCCAATCCGGTTGAACGGCAATAAAATTAAAGATAAAAAAGATGCGCGTGCAATTTTTTGTGGTGCTCGAAATCGCCTCACCAAGGAGGCGGGCGAGTCGGTTTCGTGGAAGAACGGGCCGCCAGGGGGCACTGGACCAATCAAGTTAATAAGATCAAGCGTACTGAGCTAAAAAATAGCGAGCACGAGCTCCGGTTTTTGTTATCGCCGGCGGAAATTGCGGCTGCACATTCAGGCATCGGGGATCGAATCGTGTAAGCTCTCAGCCGAAGTGTACGAACTTACTTACGATCGCGGGGCTGTCCAGTGCGACGACCTTCGGCTCGATGCGCCGGAGTTCGTGAATGTTCCACTGCCCGTCTTTTTCGATTAGCTCCAGGGCCTCTTCCCTGGATTCGGCCAAAACGGCTACCTCGGCCTGAAGATAATTATCTCGATAGATGTGCGGTTCATCGAACATCGACCAGCTCGAAAGAAATTTGCTGTGGCGCCAGATGAAGATTTTCATGGTGTTTGATACCTGCGCGTCAGACTTATTGTGGAGGCGGCTCGCCTATCGGCCCACCGCGAGCGATAGACCCTGCGTTGTTTGCGGCCTCACCGGGGTTGGGACGCCAGCGAACGCCGGATGCTTTGACGGAGATCAGAGATCAGATATAAGAGGTAGGAAGTTCCGTCATCCGACTTCCGTCTTCCGTCCTCCGTTTGGTGCGTCAGGTGACCTGGCCGTCCGCCGCATTGGAGTCTATCTATCTAATTTGAAATTTTCGGCTCTAAACGCGAAAAATACGGGCCGCATTTTTCCCGCAAATGCCGTCTATCTCAAGATCGGAGAGACCGGACTGCCTGATCTCTTTAAAATAGCGCTTCGGAGAGATAAGGGGATAATCGCTGCCAAAAAGAATCTTATTGGGCCCCGCCGCCTGTGTTGCAACCCTGTAGATGTCACTCCTGTACACAAAGGGGGAAGCCGCCGTATCGTAATAGATATTTGCAAAAAGCCCGGGGTCGTGTTTCTTCAAAAGTTCGAAAAAGAGCAGACCGCCGCCCCAGTGCGCAAGGATGAGCGTGGCTCCAGCGGCGGCCCTTGCCATGTCATAGTAGAAATCAAGGCCGAATGGAGCTTTCCCCGGATATTCATGCCCGACGGGTTCGTTTGCGTGGGCTAGGAGCACGAGGTCTTTTCCACGGCAAAGAACGGCAATTTGCTTGAAATTGTCGAGGACACGGTCCATATTCCCGCCGGCGGAGTAAACGGCAAGTTCTCCGAAGCCCCGGACACCATCGAGGAGCGCTTTTTCCGCCTTCTCAACGCACCGTTGTGAGAAAAGGTCAAGACAGGCCAGCGGCAGAAGGCGGTCGGGGTATCTGGCGGCGGCATCGAGCACATAATCATTGTGACGTGCGAGCAGCTCAGCGGTTCGCCACGGAAACCCGAATACCACCGACCGGTCTATACCGTTTTCATCCATCGATTGGATGAGCATTTCCGCAGATGCCATTTTCGAATCGGCGGGGCCGTATAGAAGCCGGAATTCGGGCTCGCCCCTATGGAACAGGTCCCGCCCGCGAACGATATCGGGCGGGAAAATATGAGTATGGACGTCTATAATCAAGGTTGCAGAACGCTCCGTTCGGGTTTAAATGAGGCCTCCCGCTCCCGTCATTCGCGTGGGATAGACCTGCCGCGCGGTCGGCCCCCGCGCTACGCGCTCACACGTCGCAAAGGGAGGCTGGCAAGCATGCTTCACTTTGTGAAGCAATGCGAAGCTCGCGAAGCGTGATCTATACACCGGAGGCACTTCACTTTTTGGAAGCGCCTCACATTTGGCCTGCCTCCAACCGCACCACATTTAGTGTCTGCCCTGTCTGCATGGCTGCGCGGAAAGAGCCGATTCTTTTTTTTGAACAGGGCATTATATAAGTCTATCATACGAGGTGCGGTGCCAGGAGGTGGATAACTTCCCATGTCCGGCATTTTGTAGCCGATTTCGGCTTTGCATGCAAGCCGGTAAGGAGATCCCCAACACTCTTAGGAGCGACGATGCTCGACAAAATGGAAACCGTTGCGCGAAAGATCATCTTTGAAGCGGGAGAGCTTATCCAGCAGCACATCGGACAGGTAGCCGGCTCCTGGGTTCACAGTAAGGGTCCCTCGGATTATGTGACAGAGATCGATAAAAGGTGCGAAAGCCTGATTATCGAGGCGATCCGGGGAAATTTCCCCGACCACCACATTATGGCCGAAGAAACGGCAAATGAGGGTTTGCAGCCGGGGTACACATGGGTAATCGATCCGGTGGACGGCACAACCAATTTTATCCACGGCTTTCCGTTTGTTGCCGTTTCCATCGCAGTGTGTCTGGAGAAAAAACCGGTTTTGGGGTTAGTGCTGGACCCTGTTCGAAACGAGCTCTTTTCGGCGAAAAAGGGCGCAGGGGCCTGGCTGAACGGATCGAGACTTCCGAGGCGCGAAAAAGTGAGTCTCGATCAGGCGCTTATTGCGACTGGGTTTCCGTTCAGGGCCATGCAATACCTGGATGACTACCTGATTGCTTTCAAATCGATTTTGATGCGCACAACCGGAATCAGGCGGGCTGGGTCCGCAGCGCTGGATCTGGCATACCTGGCTGCGGGACGAGTGGACGGCTTCTGGGAAATCGGCTTGAAGGCCTGGGACATAGCCGCCGGCGCGCTCCTTATCACAGAGGCCGGCGGCATGGTCAGCGATTTCCGGGGCGAGGACAATCACCTGTTCAACGGAAACGTTGTAGGAGGCGTACCGTTGGTTTACCAGTTTCTGATCGAGCAGGTGCAGAAGTGGTTGGTGCCTGCGCTGGAAGCGCAGAGTTGATCGATCAGGCCGCCTGGCTCGCAGAGACAATGCTCATAGCCATCAGTTTCTTGCTGTTTTCGAATATTACTTCCATCTTCCGTGGGGAGATGACTTTGGTAACTACGCCAATCCCGAAGCTGGGATGCAGCAGCAGAGCGCCTTCTTTGTAGTTGTCCGAGATCTTGTATGCAGGAATACCCTCCCTGCTGGCATCGAGCAGCAATTGCCGCCAGTCGTCGTCGGTTTTTGGTCTGGTGATCCCTTTATAGAGGACCGATGGAAGCAGGTCTTCGTCGTCTTCGCTTTCATCGAGCAGCAGGTCGTCCTCGGCGGCGAAATCAAGCTCGTCGGCTTGCTCGAACTCAAGTCCGGATTCGTCTTCAAAGTCATCTATCATTCGGTCGCTCTCCATATCTTTCTTCGGCATGGTTCAGTTCCTCATCTTGTACTGTTGTACGATGCACTCCCGTTTATTGGAACGGTGATGAAAGGTCAAGTTTTTTCGATATTCAGCCCGGCTTAAGCAAACCATTGTTCCGGAATGTCAATTTTTGATTATAATACTTTGGATTTTTCGGCAAATAGTCCTGGAAGAATTTTTTTTCAATCCAGCGCCAAACGGCCGGGTTTTAGATGCTAAATATTATTCTTAATGCGATTCTGCCCATCTTCAGCATCATCCTGCTAGGATTCATACTAAAATGGAGAAATATCATCGATGACGCATTCGCCAGGACAGCAAACCTGATAGTATTCAATATCGGGATACCGGCAATGCTTCTCAGTGAGATCGCCCGGGCGCCTTTCAGTGAGAATTTCAACCTGAGAGCCGTAATATGCTCACTTGGTTCTTTGTGTATCGTACTCCTTTCAAGCATGTTGGCGGTTCGCGCCCTTTCGATCCGCGCAGACCGGCGCGGGACTTTTCTTCAGAACAGCATACACGGAAACATCGGATACATGGCCTATGCGATTGCTTATTACGCAATCGGGGAATCGAGCTTCGCCCGGATGGCGATTCTGAGCAGTTTTTTGATGGTCGGCCAAAATCTGCTTTCCGTATGGGCTCTTACCAGTTGTGACCCCGAGGCGCAGGTCAACGGGCGGAAATGGTGGCTCGTTATCAGAAATATCGTTCAAAATCCAATCGTATTGACCGTTGGGGTCGCGATTATCTTTGCGGCGCTGGGCCTTAAAATTCCCGGCCCCTTGAGCAAAGGACTCGATATCCTCGCCGGAATGGCGCTTCCGACCGCATTGCTCCTGATCGGCGCGAGCCTTTCGTTTGGCGCGATGAAGTCGATGGTTACCGAAATCCTCGCCATTGGGACCTTTAAACTTTTGGCATTGCCGCTTGTTGGCTACTCTCTGATGCTCGTGAGCAAAGTGCCCGGTCCGCTTATCCTCCCCGGAGTGATTCTGCTCGCCTCTCCTCCAGCCACTATATCCTATGTAATGGCAACCGAGCTTGGGGGTGATCCGGAACTTGCCGCAGCGAGCGTTTCGGTCTTCACTCTGGCCTCAGCCCTTTCTTATACATTGATTTTGTCTTTTCTCGCGTAATTGCAAGCGTCCGGAAACAAGCCACCCGCCGCCGGCCCCGCCTCGCGGGTGGGTGGGTGGGCTGTCGTGAATCCAATGTGGGCCGGCGCGGGTTGTGCCTCGCAGCGCACTAATGTGCGCGTAGCGGCTTTTTATAGGTTTCTTTGGGTTAATTACCTTATTTATAGTCTATCTGATTAGGATTATGAGGCGGAAAAAACCACCCTGCCACCCACAAGCGTCATAACTGCTTTGCCTTGCACTTCGATGCCGGCAAAGGGGCAGTTCCTGCTCTTCGATTTGAATCGGTTGACATCAATCGTATATTTCACTTCCGGATCTATAAGAGTCAAATCGGCAGTAGTCCCTTTGCGCAATGTGCCGAAAGGGATTGCCAGGATTCGGGCGGGGTTGCGCGATACCTTTGCGACTGCTTCCAGGGGAGTGAGGACGCCTTCGCGTATGAGCCGCAAAATAAGAGGCAGGGACGATTCCAGACCAATTATGCCATTTGCCGCATATTCGAATTCCAGCTCCTTTTCAACTGCGCTGTGTGGCGCATGATCCGAAGCAATAACATCGATGGTCCCGTCGCCCAGCCCGGCCTTTATTGCCTCGATGTCCTCGGGCCTCCTCAGCGGTGGATTGACCTTGTAGACCGGGTCGAAGGTGGAGATCAGTTCTTCGTTAAGTGTAAAATAATGGGGTGCGGTCTCTGCGCTGACGGGTACGCCCCGTTTTTTGGCCTCGCGTATCAGCGCCACAGACCCGGCAGTGCTGATATGAGCTAAATGAAGCCTGCTCCCGGTAAGTTCGGCCAGAAGAATGTCGCGGGCCACCATAATCTCTTCGGCAACCCTCGGTATGCCCCTCATGCCGAGCCTTGTCGATACGGGACCCTCATTCATCAGACCACCGATGGAAAGGTCCATGTCTTCGCAGTGGCTTATGACAAGCAGGTCGAAAGTTTTAGCATACTCGAGCGCGCGCCTCATAAGCATGCTGCTCATGACGGGCCGGCCGTCGTCCGATACGGCTGCGACCCCTGTGGCGCGAAGTTCCCCGTATTCAGCAATGTTCTTGCCCTCGATCCCCTTGCTTATGGCCCCCACGGGGAATACCCGGCAGGATCCCTCATCCCTGGCCTTCTCGAGAATATACTGGGTTACTGCGGCGCAGTCGTTTACCGGTTGAGTGTTGGGCATGCATGCCACCGAGGTGAATCCTCCCGCAGCGGCAGCCTGCGTTCCCGAGGAGATCGTCTCCTTGTATTCTTCTCCCGGTTCCCGCAGATGAACATGCATGTCTATCAGGCCCGGCACTATCCATTTGCCGCTCGCGTCGATTTGCTCGAACTGCGAGAGCTTTTCAGGGCCAAGTTCGATTTTCGCGCGCATTTCGGCTATGATTCCGTTCTCAATGAGAACGTCAACTACAGCGTCCAATCCCCTCGCAGGATCGATAACCCTGCCATTGCGCAAGACAAGATCAACTGAATTTTGCTTCGTGTCCATTATCACTCCGGGAAGAGGCAAAAGCCTGATAGACTATCTTTGCGCGAGCAGATAGAGCAGCGCCATCCTGACGGCAACACCGTTGGTTACCTGGTCCAGGATAACCGAATAGGGGCCGTCTGCGACTTCAGGGCTGATTTCCACCCCCCGGTTCATCGGGCCGGGATGCATAATCAAAACGTCTTTTTTCGCCCCCTTCAGCCTTTCGCCGTTTATGCCGTACAAAGTCGCATATTCGCGCAGTGAGGGCAACAACATCTGCTGCTGCCTTTCCTTTTGAAGACGCAGAACCATGATCACGTCGGCATCAGGTATGCACTGTTCCAGACGGTTCGACACCTGAACGCCCATTGCGTCGATATTGGGGGGAATGAGTGTGGCAGGGCCGCACACCACTACCCTGGACCCCATTTTTGTCAGGCCCCAGATATTGGAACGCGCCACCCTGCTATGGTATATGTCGCCGACGATAACCACGTTCAGGCCGTCCAGTGTGCTCTTGTTGTCGAGGATTGTCAGCATGTCGAGCAGCGCTTGAGAAGGATGCTCGTGCATTCCGTCCCCGGCGTTGATCACCGACGCCGTGGTGCGGCCGGCAAGCATCTGAGGAGCGCCGGAAGCAGAATGGCGTATTACGAAGACATCGGGTCTCATGGCCTCCAGGTTTTTCAGGGTATCCAGCCCCGTCTCGCCCTTGACTATCGAACTGGTTGAGGCGGTTATCGAGTAGGTGTCGGCGCTTAGTCGTTTTGCCGCGATATCAAAGGAGGTCCGCGTTCTGGTGCTCGGTTCGTAAAAAAGGTGAATGATCGTTTTGCCTCTAAGGGTGGGTACCTTTTTGATGGACCTCTCATTGATTTCTTTGAAAGAACGGGATAAATCTAAAAGGTATTCAATTTCGGCGACCTCCAGGTCGCGAATTCCCAGAAGGTATTTCCGGTTGAAGCCCATATGAGTCCCTCACGAGGTCCTGGAGGACCGCTTCGAAGTCACCGCGTTGAGTCGCTGTTTGGGGAGATGCCCGGCGCCATGTGCCGGTTCCTGAATTTTCAACCAGTTACTCTACCACGACGTCGGGCACTGAGGGTAATCCAAAATCAGCCGATGCGAAAAATGAGGCTAAATTCTCTGTATGCTTCCTGCACTTTTTGATGAAGTTTTTTCAGTTTTAGTATTAAGATATATCTGAAAACAGCCGAGAGCCGGAAAGTCCGTGCTGTTCCGTGCCAGTTGACATGCGCTTTCAATGGCACTAAATGGAACGGCATATTTTATTTTGAAAGGAGTTGGAATGCAGAGAGTTCCCATCACCAAGGATGGATATAAGAAGCTTATGAGTGAATTAAAACGCCTGCAAAAGGAAGACCGCCCCTCAGTGATCAAGGCCATAGAGGAAGCTCGCGGGCACGGGGATATCTCGGAAAACGCCGAGTTCGAGTCCGCCAAGCAGAAACAGGGCATTATCGAAGGAAAGATTCAGGAATTGACCGAAAAGGCCGGTAATTCGCAAATAGTCGATTTGCCAAAGAACGTGGATGGGAAAGTCGTCTTTGGCTGCGTAGTGATCGTGGAAGACCTCGAAACCGGCGAGGTCAACTCATATCGATTGGTCGGTCCATATGAGGCCGACGTGCTGGCTGGAACCATATCTGTCACATCTCCCATCGGCAAAGCTCTCATCGGCCGGGAAGAAGGCGATGAAGTTAAGGTTCAGACACCTAAGGGCATCCGGAACATCGAAATCCTCACAATCCAGACATGACATAACCCCTGGCGTTCACAAGTTGGACTTACAGTTGCGCGGAAGTCCCTCTCGGCAGCGCGGGACAACGTTGCGGCCTCCTCGCCCCGAATTCTCAATGGAGATTTTCTCTCTAATAAGACGAGTCGTCACTGCGAGCTGCGCCCTGTGCTCAGCAATAAATATTGTTTTCTGCCTAAGCTGCCGGGTTCTCTCAAATTATAATTGCTATTCACCGGCTCACAGTTTATATTATATGTGGTATAAGATTAATTAACTCTCCAAGGAGCCGTAGGCATGAAACTTCCGAAGCTGATAGTAGCGATCCTGCTTGGCGTCTCCATCAATATGGCTGCGATTACCGGTTTCGCTCCCTCCGTGGGCGAGGTCTTCTCTCAGACTCTTGACAGCCCCATGCCTTCTTTTGAGAACCAATACGATACGGACCACTTCGTTCTCAAATGGACAAACCGGAGCGGGAATTCGAGCGACAATATCAAGGACCCGCAAATTATAAAGGAGACAGCGGGATATCTCGAGCAGGCGTGGACAAAATATACGGAGCTCTTTGGAAGAAAACCCTACACGGCCCCAGGCCGGGACAAGATAGAGGTGGTCTTTCGAAACATTGACTGCTTTGGAGTTGCAGATCCCCCAGATGGGCCGATTCAGTTCGATTCGAAGGCTTGGGTACATAACAAAGGCATCCGGCAGCCTACCTCAGCACACGAGTTGTTCCATAGACTGCAATACGCTTACGGTTACAAAACCAGGTGGATGCCGAAAAAACCTTACCAGTGGTTCACAGAGGGCACTGCGGCCTGGTCTGAGGTCTTTGTGTGGGGAAAGGTGAGCCGTGACTGCAAGGTGGACGCACTTTTCAAAGACACCAGAATGGACCTTTATCAAGCAGACACTACGGCGCTGCCCTTCTGGATATATTTTGTCAAGGGCAATCACGAGAATCCAAACAATCACCTCATGGTGGAGTATTTGGAAAAATGCGAACAACTCCATGATGAAAGGCTTGCCCTGAACGAAGTGATACAGGAAACATATGGATCGGTTGACGGCTTCTTCAAAGACTTTGAAAAAAACCGAAAAAATGGATTCTGGAGCGATGTCTGCTCGGTCCCGTACAAGTGCATCCTGGGACCTGAGGGAAAGGACCTTGTTGACGAGGTTAAAAGCATCCAGAAAAAAGGAAATTAGGAGTTAGAAACACCTTCCTTCAGAACGTTGTTTTCCTCGTATGATAAACTTATGTAATACCTTGCTCGAAAAAAATGCGCCTGACACATGATAGGAGCGGCGGACCGTGCGCGCAGCCATGCAGAACGCACAGACATTAAACGTGGTGCGTTTGAAGGCAAGCCAAATGTTAAGCGCATCAGTAAAGTGAAGTCACAATGGTGTCAAGGTCTCGCTCCGCGGGGCTTCGCCCAACTTAACTTTGTGAAGTGGGCTTGCCTGGCCTCCCTCAGCGAAGTGCGAGCGCGTGGCGCGGAGGCCGAACGCTCATTCTCGACAGCCCGCCCACTCACCCGCGAGACGGGGCGGGAGGCCTCATTGCCGCCGACCCCCTCGGCCCAGTGGTCCAGGGGGTCATTCGAAGCCGCTCGTTAGACGGGGATTTGCCAGTCCCTTCACCATTCCTCATTTTGATTGTAAAACGTGCATAAGGCCGTACAATAAGGGTTGGAGTGAAATCCTCCGTAGCGAGGCAAGAGATATGCAGGACACGAACGTTGTTGAGCTGCGAAAGCGCATAAAGTATTACTTTGACGTAGTGGAAAGCGGTGAGGTAGTGCGCGTTTACCGCAGAGGCAAACCGATTGCCGAGATTTTGCCGCTGACAAAGCGGCAGGCTTCCTGGAAGCTGGAAGTGCCGAGTCTTACTCTTCCGGGTCTGTCACTCAGCCGGGAAGTCCTGAAAGAGCGCTCGGAATCTGACTCATGAGGGTTTTCTTCGATACCTCTGCTTTCGTCAAAAGGTACATCGAGGAACCTGGCGCGGACAAGGTCATCGAGATCTGCATGAAGGCTGAGGAACTGGTTCTTAACGTCATTTGCCTGCCCGATACCGAGTTGCGTTGAAGAAAGTATCAAGTGATATTCTTCAAGAGCGTGGGAGCTGCGCCCCCCCGCACCCCATCGCCGCTATGCGGCTCACAATATCGACGCTCCGCGAGGCGGACCTCGCGCATGCGGTGGCTTGCCGCCCCCGATCTCCAGGCTCTGCCAGGCGTCCGCGCGTCCGCGCGTAGCCGAAATCCTGCGGGGGTGCGGGGCATCTTTAAAGTGAGAAAACTTTCCCCCGGTCAGTTTGGGGTTATTCGTCGCTCTTTGAACGCAATTCGGTATGAGAGGAGCGGGAAGCGGGAGTATTGAAATGACCAGAACGATTCCGGAAAGAATGCAGGCCGTTCAACTGGAAGAAAACGGCGGCCCGTTATTGGTGAGGCAAATCCCTGTCCCGCGCCCCGGACCGGGGGAAGTCCTGATAAGGATGGCTGCGTCTCCAATTAATCCATCGGATTTGTTTTTTCTGGCGGGAAATTATGCTTTTCAAAAACCTTTCCCCGTGGTTCCGGGATTGGAGGGAAGTGGAACGGTAGTGGATGCCGGAAAAGGTCTGGTTCCCCGTATGTGGATGGGGAAACGCGTGGCCTGTGCCGCCGCGCAAACCTCGGACGGCACATGGGCTGAATACATGGTGACGTCCGCGATGCTTTGTTTTCCGCTGCCGAAAAACCTCTCCCTGGAGCAGGGGGCGATGTTGATAGTCAATCCGATGACCGCACTTTCTTTTTTCGACATCGCCAAAAGCGAAAAGCACGCGGCCATTGTCAGTACCGCTGCGGCCAGCGCTCTGGGGAGGATGATAATCCGCCTGGGCCGGCAAAATGGCTTGCCCGTCATCAATATCGTGCGGCGGCAGGAACAGGTGGAACTCCTTGAATCGCTGGGAGCGCAATACGTACTCAACAGTCTCGATGAGGGGTTTCCCGATCGACTGCATACGCTAGCGCACCAACTGAAGGCTACCCTCATTCTCGATGCCGTAGGCGGAGGGCTGACGCAACAGCTTTTGGACGCCGCGCCGTTTGGCGGCACCGTGCTGGTTTATTCAAACCTGTCAGGCGAACCGTGCATATTCAACGCAGAAACTTTGATATTCGGCGATAAGAAGGTTGCGGGTTTTTTCCTTTCGAACCAGGCGGCAAAAAAGAGTTTTATTGCAAGACTGTGGTTTACCCAACGGGTAAAGAAACTGGCTACTGAGGCTTTGCAAACGGCCGTGCAAAAAAAGCTTCCACTAACGGCGGTACAAGAGGCACTGGAAATTTACCAGACTAATATGACCGCCGGCAAGGTCCTGCTTGTGGCGAATCCGGCGGAAGTTCCACAGACTGGAACCACGGATGAAGGAGCGTAGCGGGGTGGATGGATACAGATCAAGGGATTAAGGAATTGTGAACCACGGATGAAGGAGCGTAGCGGGGTTGATAAACACGGATTGTTGAATGAGGAAGAAACAAAGCGAACTTCACTCTTCACTCTTCACACTTCACTTTTTTCACGATCCGCTTCATACGCCGCTCTCGTTGAGCGCATCCAATATTTCAACTGCTGTCTCTTGAAATGGAGAAACACCGAACCTGGACAGAGCGTCGATAAATGAGGCCCTGCCCATACCTGAGAGTTGTGCCGCTCTTTCCTGACTGATTAGGCCAATTTCATACCACTTGACCGCGGCAGCAAGTCGCATTTCTCCCGCAAGTTCCTCGGGGCTCTTGTTCATGCCCAGAAGGACCTCGTCATCAACTTCCATGCATATGGTTCGGGTCACGGTGATGTCTCCTCGTATGATAGAATTATATGCAACACTCTGCGAAAAGAGATGCCTACCCGGGGGTACCGCCCTCAGCGATGCACGTCGGGGAGCGCGGAAGGCCGACCGCTCGTCGTGTCTGTTATGTGCGTTGGGTATGTAGCGGGAGGCCTTGTGCCCAAAAAGCAAACGCGAGCATCCGCGAGTGTTACATACAAGAGTCTCTTTTATCAGATAGCCGAGAGGTTTTCCAGTGACCATCCGGAGCAACCTTTTCATTTTTGCCCGGTATGTTCAGATTTTGAACCGTGCGAGGAAGAATGCCTCAAGGGTTGGTCTTGTTCCAGGTTCTTGAAACTCTTAACGTCCAGTGCTGAAGTGGGCCTCTGGCCTTCCATCCGGGCAGTATTTGCACAATGCTGTGCGCAGCACCGCGTGCTGTATAGAGGCGCATTTTGCATCTCGAGACCGATCCCCATATCGGCTCTCTACCTCGGCTGGTGAATCCGGCCCGTCAGTCGTGCCATAATTTGTAGGCGATCATGGCAGTTATAAGCTGCATGGAGGTGATAACTCCCACGCAGCCAAGCCATCCATACTGCTTCCAGAGAAAACCGGGAAGAATCGAGCCTGCACAGCCGCCGAAGTAGTAGAGGGCCACGTAGAGACCTGCAGCGCTGGACAGGCCCTCATTTGCAGCCTTGCCTACATGGCTCGATGATGCCGACTGGCATGCGAACACTCCGGAGGACTCGAGTGCCAGTCCTCCAATGATGACCGGCACATTCTGAATCAGTGTCAGCAGCATACCGGCCGCAGACATTCCCACGGCCCCCACGAGCGCCCGGCGGTGACCGACACGGTCCAGGATGTACCCCGCGACCGGTGTTATGACGGCGCCGATCAGGAACACGGTAAAAATTGACCCCAGAGCGGCAGGTCCAAGGTAAAAGGGCTTATCCGCCAGGTAAAAGTTAACATAGGTAAACGCCCCGACCATGCAAAACAGAACGTTAAATCCGACGGCGCAAGTCGCCAGAAGCTTAGGATTGCGCAAATGCGCGCGCATCGACCGAAGGGCCGCAGCCGCATTGCTTTGACGTATGAATTTTGTTGAACGTGGCAGGAGGAGCCATGTGGTCAACGCTGCGGCTAAAGTGATCGAGCCAAGGACAAAAAAAGGAATGCGCCAACCCCAGTGGGTTGCGGCCAAGCCGACGATGAAGCGCCCCGAAAAACCGCCGATAACCGTGCCGGTCACGTAGGTCGCCATGATGGACCCCACCGACTCGCTGGGCGATTCCTCGCTGATATATGCTATGGTAACGGCTATAATGCCCGGAATGAAAAGCCCCTGAAGAAAACGCCAGGCGATGAGCTGACCCAGGTTGACCGATGTCCCGGCCAAGGCAGTCGGAAGAGTGAGGCCCAGCATAGCGGCAACGATAACCCGCTTACGTCCCACGCCATCAGCCAGCAGACCAACCAGTGGGGCCATTAACGCCACTGCCAGTACCGGTGCGGTCACAGTAAGACTCACCATCACTTCCGATGCCCGGAAGATCTGCCGTAATTCCGGCAGCAGCGGCTGAGTAGCATAAAGATTAAGAAACGCGCCGAAGCCGGTGATAAACAAGGCCGTCAGAGCGCTCACCCGGCCGCGGGCGGCGGCTCGGGCGGATATGGCCGGCCGTGTTGTGGAGCATGGCACTTCCGGACTCATCAACGTATTTCTCCTGGTCAAAGCAACTATCTGAACCGGCTGTATCCTGAATAATGCGTCAACTTGACCCCCAACTGGAGTCGAACCGCATTTCCGGGCTGGATTCCATCCCCAAAAGCTCTTGGAATCCCGAATGTCCGTAAATAATACGGTATTCCGATCAAAACCCGCGAGGAAAAATGCCGAACAGACCAATTTGGGCAATTTGAGAAAGCTGGGAAGGGGGAGGGCGGAGGACGGAGGGCGGAGGACGGAGGACTGAGGGCGGAGAGCGGAGAGCGGCAAGGGGGAAGAGTGAGTTGCGCCGATTAAAACCGGCGAGGAGTTGTGGATGAAAGAGCCATACGGTGAAGGTCCAGCGAGCCACACCGGCCCCGAGCCATGCGCAGGTGCCCGCGAGGACACAGGCGAAGCGTTGGCAGGGGCACACACAGGCCAGGTATCGAGCTGCGAAATCAACCTTTCCGGGACGCCGACGCTGTTCACTCAAGCGGAAGGCAACACCGAGCATGGCGATAGGCGCGAGTCATGTGAAGGTCCCTCGAAGTCTAAGACCCTGAGCATGTGTGGAAACTCCTCGCACGGGAATCGGGAGATCCCGAAGGTATCCGTCCAAGATGGTAGGGTGGGTCGGCCGGAGAAGGCTAAGTGCCGCACATCCGGCGTGTACGCCTCCGGGAAGTCAGACGGTTGCATAGTGTGCGCTGGACAGCGCTCAAGTCAGGAGGGTTAAAGTCCCTCTGGCTCTCAGATGAGGGGAGCCATATCCAAAAGCGGGGGTAATGCCTCGCTGGCCGGAGAGAGTGGGTAGGGAGAACCCTAAACGGGCACGTAACTGGAAACGGTGGATACGGCCAAGGGGAAGGACCTAAGTTCACGCTCTGTCGCAAGACAACCGGAGGGCAGGGTGTCCATCGTGAGGTGGAATCCGAAGGGCATGCGGAGAAGCACCGGGCCGTAATCAAGGGGGCTACCCCGTTGATGAACCGGTCGGCCAAAGATGGGGCAAGGTCGAGCCTGCATTATGGAGGCGAAGGCGTTCTCATTCACCCATCGCACCAAGGTGTTTGCGGATGGCACGGTGCGGAAGATCTGAGCGTGACTCCAGGAGGACTCATGCGGTTTGCGGGTGGCACCGCAATAAGTGACCCTATAAGCCGAAAGGCGAAGTGGGAAGCAAAGCCGGGTGAGTAGTCGGACGGCCGAGTAGTACCTTGAAGCGAGGTGAAAGCTTCGCGACCGCGCAAAGCGGCAGCCGGATGGGCTGGGGAAGGAGGCCGGCAAAGGTGGTCGAGTGTGGACGGGAGGTGAGATGAGTAAGGATGATGGCGCGGAAAGTTCGCTTAGTGAAAAACCCATAAGCCATTGGCCGAGGAGACTTGCTGACTGGCTCAACCCGACGGAAGCAAAGAAGGTCCATTCCTTAGTGGATAAGGTTTACAAGCGGAAGAACTTGGAACTGGCCTGGGAGAAGGTGCGGCGGAATAAGGGCAGCGGTGGTGTGGATGGACAGAGCCTTGAGGAGTTTAAAGAGTCGCTCGATGAGCATCTGGATAGACTTCATGAGGAACTGAAAACGAACGCCTATATGCCCCGGCCCGTACGGCAACATCTGATTCCTAAAGCCGGACAGCCGGGTAAGTTTAGAGCACTGGGCATCCCCACGATTTATGACCGGGTGTGTCAGCAGGCGCTTTTGAACCGGTTGGAACCGATCTTTGAGCCGGTATTCGATGAGGCCAACTTCGGGTATCGGAAGGGAAGATCGGCTAAAGATGCGCTGGGAAAGGTCTGGAAGGAAGTGAAAGATGGGAATGAGTGGATCGTGGATGCCGACCTGAAGGATTTTTTCGGGTCGGTGGATCATGGAAAGCTTATGACCCTGATGAATCAGCGGATATCTGACAGCCGTGTGCTGCGCCTGATCGAGAAGATGCTCACCGCGGGGTGCGCCGCAAGTGGGAGGCTCCTTCCCACAGAACAAGGCACCCCTCAAGGCGGGGTGGTTTCACCATTGCTCAGTAATGTCTTGTTGACTCCGTTTGACCGCGAGATGCGGCGTAAAGGGTATCGGTTGACAAGATACGCTGATGATTGGGTGGTCACCTGCAAAACCAAAGCAGAAGCTACGGCTGCCTTAGCTGTGGCAACGCGGATTCTCTCTCGGTTGGGTGTGACCCTACACTCTGAGAAGACTCGAATCGTCCATGTACGTCACGGTTTTGAGTTTCTTGGGTTCAAAATCAAGCGAGGCAGTCGCCCGTTGAGGCTCCGGGCGGACAAGATTCGCAGCGGGGCTGCCACGGGAAAGCTATATGCGTATCCGCGGCAGAAATCAGTGGATCACTTCAAGGAACAGGTCCGATGCCGGACTCGACGTAAAGCCTCTGTGAGTACTCAGGAGCTGATTGAGCAGGTGAACCCGGTAATTCGAGGATGGGGCCTGTACTATTGCAAGGCCCATGTCCGCAAGCTCTTCCACCGTCTCGATGCCTGGATCGTGCGGCGAACTTGGTCGCATCGGTACAAGCGCTGGAGATGTCAGGGCTGGAAAACCCTCCCGACGCCAAAGCTCTATGGCGAAATGGGACTTGTAAATCTAATCTCACTGATTCCTTCTCTGGCTTCTGGAAACCTCTAACCTTTGTGAAAGCTGGATGCGGGAAAACTGAACGTCCAGTTTGGGGGGCGGACGGAGGCAAGCCTAAAGGGGCGCCTCCTCCGACCCGACACCTGAGAAGCCATCGAACAAGGGCGGTCTGCCTGCGGAGATGGTGGAGGGAAGGCGACCGACCAAGGGGAATATCGCGCCGATGGCCGTGGCTCAGACGCAGAGCTGGATTGCCATGTCGTTCTGCGCGATGTACGCAGGGTGGCAGGTGGACCTTTGTGTTCGTTCATATGGCATCTTGTGCTCCTGCGTCACACCCGAGGTAGGAGCCGTATGAGGTAATTCCTCACGTACGGATCTGTGCGGGGGGTGCCGGGTAACCGGCATTCCTACCGCGATATGGGTGAGCGGGTGAAGGGGGGAGCAGGAGGCGGGAAGCAGGGAGCAGGGGGGCAATGCTTTTGAATTAAGGAATTGAGGGATTTAGGAATTGAGAAATTGAAAAATCCCTCCTTTCCGAATCGGAAACCGCTAGCCTGAGTTTACGACTTATTTGCGGGGACAGCAGATAACCAACTGTAATTAGGTTAGATTTGGTTCCGGCGGTGTATTACCTACCTAGTACTTCTTGAATTTGGAGGCAATTGGCGAGCTTAAGCTGACGAGGAGACATACGACTGAGGGTAATATGGTCCCTGCGGTGTGCCAGGGTTCCTGGGGGATAGATGACAGCAACCTCCCGGATCTCTGAGAGATCCTTAAGGAGAGCGGGGAGTGATAATTCGATCCCTTTTTCGTAGGCTTTCTTACGCGCCAAGGAGCAAAGAAGCAAGGCCAGGACGCAATAGAGGGCGTGCACCTTGAGTTTTTGGTCGGTCCAATGGTGTGCGGGTTGCCAACGTAGGAAATCGACATTCTTCATATTCTTGAAGGTTTGCTCCACGGCAGTGAGACTACGATAGGCTTCAATAACATCCTGGGCCGTCCAATTGAGTCGGTTGGAGACCAGCATTGTTCTACCCAAACGATGCTGAGTAAGGTTGTGTAAGGCTGTGTGATTTACAGAGTATTTGAGGCGTGGCAAGCCATTTTCGTCATTGATTTCGGTTTGGGTCAGATCTTTCATAAACTGTGGGGTCAGGATTTCGCCAACGGCTTTACGAACACTCGCAATAGTGGGCTGTTTGCCACGAGCTTTTCCTTGGCGCCACTTTGAGAGATGGTGTTCAAGATCCATGAGTTTCTTCTGACATTTCACCAGGTTGGTGGTTACTCCGGAAAGCTGCTGAGTGAAGAAGCTTTCAGTGTACGCCACCACAACCAGACATTGATTGGCCCATATTCTTTGGGAAGTTGTGAAAGCAAGGGTTCCAGGCAAGGTGGGTATTTCCTTGAACTGATCAAGGGGAGTGCTCAGAGTGTCTTTGAGACGATTGGCCGAGAGCGCTGCGACAAAGCCAACATTGGCGAATTCCAGTTTCTCCATGACCTCATCAGAGAGGTTGCCTTTGTCAAAGATGAGAGTTGCTTCCTCGCAGATCCCCGTGAGTTTGTTGTAGCGGGCTATCAACTCCTTGGACAATTGTGGAAACAAGCTCACGTCTGGAGTGTTGCCGGGATAGAGATGGTGCAAAAGAGGAATCTGGAAGTCTTTTGAAACGAGCAGAGCCAAACCAACTTGACGCAGGTCGTGGCGTTTGGCTTTTGAATGGCCCCTTTGGGGAAGAACAGCCCGTCCATTGCTTGTAGCCAGAAACGTGAAGAAGTTTGTCGTATCATAGAGCAAGATACGGGGATCTATGCCGAAAGCGGCATGTATACGCTGGATAAGTTGCTCCTGTATCCGCTCAATAGCTTGCTCTGACACCATGTCCATATGGTCCCAGAAACGTTGGCTGGAGAAAACGGAACTGGGCAAACGCCATAAACGTTTCAGGACCGTTGATGCATACCAATCGCCAATGGCCTGTTTACTACACGGCGCAAGCGCCCGGTTGAGGGTCGCCAAAAGGATATAGTGTGCGACGCTCGGTCCCTGCTCACGTTTTGGGACAGCTTCATTGATGAGTTCCTGTAGCTTTAAGAGTTGGGCAATACTAAGCAGAGCCGCGACCCCTCCAGCTTCGAAAATAACAGTTTCTTTGGGGACCTGCGGACGAGCTCCTTCGGTTCGATCGATAATGGCATCAATTGTTCCGAGGTACTTCTGCCAAACGATTCGCGGCTTGCCGTCGACGCGTTTGGATTCGACCGCATAGTAATAAGGTTTGCCCTTTTTGATCTTTTTGATGATGGCAGTCATGATCGCCCTCCGGTTAAAAAGGAGGGTAATACATTGAGTCATAAAGTCAAGAGATATATTCTGCTGGTATATAAAAGTATGGAAGGTAGACCTCAAAGGAGTAGAGTAATACGATACTGAATGATCGATCTTATTGAAATGACAAGGCTTTCCAGAGATACGGGTAAGATTCTATGGCTAAGTAGTAAACTCAGGCTAGATTGGCTCCTGCCTGAGCGGGACCAACGTGGATTGCACTTGCCTGCGACTTGGCTTTTCTCTGGTGCGCCAACCATAGACACTGATGGGGAGCAGATCCATATTACTTTCGGAGATAAGGCCGTTGCGCGCTTCCATTACTGGAATGATGAACTGCGGGAAAGGCATTACATCGGGGCCGGCTCTAGGGTTGGCGGAGAACTTCTCATCTGTCGCAACTTATTAGAACCCCACATAAGCGCAGGGGCAACGCTTTGTTGGGTGGTCACTCTTTCCATTACCCAACGCGGGGAGCACAAGGAGCGGTTTGGTAATCCGGAGGTGGTTGGTACCTGGCTAGTGGGGGGAAGCCGTCTCGTATGGCCCGATCCTTGGCGCCCACCAAGTCCACGCAATTAGCAACGACAATTCCCGGATTTTCAACGCCCTATATGGTTCTTTTGGAGGCGACGCGATCCCTAATCCTTATGCGGTTGCTCCGGATATCTCATACCGTCCGGCATCTTCAGATGAGGCTCGTCGTTGTCAAACTCGTTCCCGCAGATCGAGCGGCACTGAGACGGGAAGTCCATACGGGTTACAGCGCAAGAATATTAAACGTCCCCTGACGAACTGAACTTGCCTTCAAGGCGGCCGTTACTGCCCGCCCCGTGAAACTCCGTACAGCTTGCCAATAGGTTAAATCTGCGATTTTTTTAACATATGTTCTGCTATTTTTGAAATATTACCGTCCAGCTCTCTATCAGAGGACGGAGGACGGTTGCCGCTTCTGGTTACCGTTTCTATTGCCCTCGCGAAGCGATAGAACCAAGAGGAGTTATTTTTTTTCCGCTTCTGGTTGCCGTTTGGCGACACAATATTGGTCCGGGTAAGAGGTAATGGGTAAGAGGCAGTGGGTAAGAGGCAGGACCAATGACCTCTCACCCCGCACCCTCACTTTTCTTTTTTCCGCTTCTGGTTGCCGTTTCTATTGCCGGTTCTCGATGCCGTTTTTGGTTGCCGTTTGGCGAAGCAAAATCACCTTGCGATACAATACTGCCAACCAAATTGCAGATGTCGAAGGAATCGGGGAGCTGAAATTGGTTTCATCACTCATCACTCATCATTCATCATTCTTCCTCTCCGCTCCCCGCTTCACTGCTTTTTTACTCTTGTCTTTTCGTTCAATTGCCTTCCTCTGCTCCTCTGCGGTGAAAGTTGGTTTTCCCGCTTCCTGCTTCCCGCTCCTGTTATCACATGTTATTGCGGAGAAGCTAATCCGAAACTGTCAATTAAATCAGCTTGTTGTGCGATCAGCCCCTGCATTTGCCCTGTATTTACAGGAAATACAGTAAGCCAATGAAACTCTTTGACAACTGAATATGAGTATCTGATTTTCACTTTTAGGCGCTTAAATCCTGAATCCGTGCTGTTTCTCTCGGAAGATTCCTTCGTGTTCTGGCCTTTTTGGCTCCGCCCTCCGTCCTCCGTCCTCAGTCCTTTCCCTTCAGTTCTCATCATTGCTGCAGGAGTTGATTGATATGGGTCGGAGGCAGAAGTCCCCCAGAAACGGCTGCCTCACGGGTAGACACGACGATTCAGACGCTGCCCGTGCTGTAACACCAAGTCGCGTTCAAAGTGCGCATGATAACTCCAGGCTCTGCCGGGTGGGGGAAATTTCCCCTCGATCTCCAGGCTCCGCCAGGCGTACACGCGCAAGCGCGCTCTGCTCAGCCCTCAGCCTTCCGTCCTCCGTCTTCCGTCTTCCGTCCTCCGTCGAATGGGGTCGGGCCAAGCTAACATATCGCCATTTAAAGACTAGTTTTCCGAAAACAGGCGTTTTTCGTGCTTAGAAGGCCATTTTTGGCCTCGGAATCATTGCTGTAAGATGCCCCCCAGTGAAGAGTGAGGGGTGAAGAGTGAATTAAGAACGGGTGAATAGGTGAAGGGTGAAAACTTCACCCTGCGCTTATTTATGCAGCCCCTTCAGGGCCCGGAAAAGCCAGGCCACGGGTGCTCGTTTGTCGGACGACCTGACGTTTCATTCTCCGTAACGATCCATGTGTGCCGGATTCGTTGAAAGATCCGGCGGGCCTTGCACACACCCCGCAAGATCACGCGCATAGTCGAGGCAGGAACCCATATTCTGATTCTTCTCGTTGGAAAGGAATTCCTTGAGGGCTTCGCGCAGGACGGCTGACTTGGTTTCGCCTCTTTTCCTGGCGGCGCACTGCATCTTGGCCAACAAATCATCCGTCAGCCTTATGTAGATCGTTTTCATTGAAATCCTTGTATGACTTGCATAATACGATTATGCATATATGGTATTACAATAACTTGTGAAACTCAAGACGGAAGAGGCAGGGAGCAGGAAGCGGGAAGGGTGAAGAGTAAGCAGGGCATAGCGCCAACACCTGTCAACCAGACGATTACCAAAACCTTTTCTCGCCCCACTCATGCTACGGCTATGCTCCCCTCTCCCCGGCGGAATAAAAAGGGCGGACCTTGAAAATGGAATTTGTTACCAGGCAAGCCCTCGCAGGTGTTTTCCCAATTGATGTCCATCTGGAAACACTGGATAAGGAACTAGGAGTTTCCATCCGGAAAGGAGGCATAATCTGGTCATTCCTCTTACCGGCTTTAGCCGGAACGTTTTTGTCCTGGCAAGGAAATCGAGGGGTTGCGCGGAGGCGTACGTCGGTACCGCCTCGCGGAGCGTCGAGATCGGGGATTGAGCCCGCCGGAGCCTCTGCGGCCACCGCCAAAGGCAGTGGCCAACTCGGCAGGCGGTCCCACCGCCTAGCGCAGTAATGATGTATAGAAAGTACGCCAGTTTTCCCCCATGATTTTTCTAATGTCTTGCTCGGGATATCCATGTTCGCGCATTATGCGGGTCAGGTCCGTCAGCTTGGTGATGTCCTCAAATCCTACGTTTACGGTGAAAAAGCCGCAAAAATCAGTTCCGATACCTATCCCGCCGGCGCCAAACGACTGGGCTATCCAGTCAATGTGGCGGAATATGTCCTGGATGGAAGCCTCCCCGGAGGGAGTGAGCATTGCCGGGTCGGCGGCTATTCCTATGACGCCTTTGCGCTCGAGGATGGCAGCTACCTGGTTCCTGGTGAGGTTCCTGGGAATGTCTGCAAGCGCGCGCACCCCGGTGTGGGAAGATAGGAGCGGTCCTTCACAGAGCCGGAGGAGGTCTCGAAAACCGGGCTCCGCAAGATGAGCCACGTCGAACGCAAAACCTTCCCGGGCAAGCTCCTTGACCAGCGCCTTCCCTTCGGAGGTCAACCCTTCCGGAAACGGGACATTATTGCCGTCGCCAATCCTGTTTCTTCCCATGTGTGTGAGGCCGGCCACTTTAATGCTTGCCTCCGAGAGCTTTGCACGATCAAACTCCAACAAACCATCGGCGTTTTCGATGAGCCATATCATCCCGGGCTTCTTTTGCCTGATACAATCATCGAGATCTTCGGCCGATTTTATATGAAAAAGCCCCGTAAGATATCGTTCCGCGTAAACCACAAGTTTTGACAAAAAATCGCCTGCCGCCGCGCCGTTATGAATGTCCGGGCAATACAGGGCGGCAACTGCTGCGATCACATCAGCGGTTTTCATCTTTTCCAGTGTTACCGGAAGGTCGGTCAGTTCTTCGAAAGGCACATTCGAATGCGATTTGAACATTTCATGGAGGATATCGACATGCCCGTCGATTATGAAATCCGTCTTGCCCGGTTCGAGCGGCTGGGCCGCATGCGGCGTTTGTAAATTTGGCGTCATGGGATCAAATAAACCTCGCGGAGCGGTAAGGGTTCACCACGAAGAACGGGGCATAGTGCGGTCAAGGAGAGAAAAGCTTTTTCTACAGGATTAACAGGATTAACAGGATTTACAGAAATTGCTATGGATTAGAGAATCCAGGAATTGAGCAACGTGGAGCAGGAAGCAAGGAGCAGGAAGCAGAAGCTTCCCGCTTCACAATCCCATAATCCCTAAATCATCCCTAAACCCCTAAATTTTCGATTCTGTTAATCCTGTAAATCCTGTTAATCCTGTCTAAATCTGTTTTGGATCTTAGGGCAAAAATCCAAACCACAGGTACTCATTACCGTGAAGAACCAAAAATAGCCGGGGAACACATGATTTTGCGCGCCCCGGCTTTCGATGTTTTCTGTCCTGAAAGAGTTCTTTGCCGCCCTGGCGGTGGGACCGCCGCCCGACTTGGCCGCTGCCTTCGGCGGCGGCACAGACAGGATCTCGACGCTCCGCGAGGCGGCACCAACCGTGTACGCCTCCGCGCTAAAATCCCCCCGGCCCCCCTTTAGGAAAGGGGGGATCTTGATTTTCTTGCCAGTACGAAAAATCCCTTCTTTCAGAATCGGAAACCGAGCGGGTTTGAGGCCCTTATCTCCGAACCGGAGATTCCGTGGGTGCATGTCACGTCGGCACGACATATGTCGTCGATGCTTCATTGACGTGAGCAGTAAGGATCTTCTTCTCGATTTCCTTTACCTGGAGCATCCCTTTCACCTCCTTTCCCCTCAGGATCATGCGGATTCGAACGGGGCGAGAACCTCAAGGCCGGCCAGCGTCCCGGCCGCTTCCGCACATATCATCGCGAACTCCTCGCGATCTTTATCTGCTCCGTATTTTGGGTAAAGTTGGTTGGCTATCTCTTCTAAAGTCGACTGTCCGTCACACAACCGGAGAAAATCAAACCCGAATTCGTTGATTTCTCGAACCTGCGTGCCGTCCGGCGCCCGGCTGAAGGCGACAAAAACCTCCCTTTGCGGACAAGTGTCCGGAAAATGGCCGCACTTCAGCTCCAAAATAAGGCTTGGAATATCGAATGTGAACCGCTCGATCAACATCTTTTCGTTGCGCAGCGGTTTGAGGTCACCGATCCGGGAAGAGTCGATATGAAACGGCGAAGAGGGCGCCCCGGCTTTTCCTGCACTGAGCAGGCATGTTTCATATTTTACGACTTCGGGAATAAAGTCCCGTACAAGAATGTCATGCCGGGCGAGACTTTCTGCGGCGAAATCACTGAAATACGCCAGGCATGCCTGAGGCGTAAGACGTAAACGTTCACCGCAGAGGCGGTGAATAGATTCGATTTCGGGAACCCGGTCGAGAAAACCGAAAAAAAGATCAAGAATGGACCGGTTCAGTTCAAGGCTCAGCAGAAGGAAACTTCTCGGGTAGAGAGTCGCGATTATGGGGAAGTAACTTGCCGTTTGGTTAAGTTCTTCAAGGGTCGCAGCAGGGCAGGGCACGTTATAGAAGCTGCAAAAAATGGCTGGGTCCGAATCGATGAGCGCATCGTCGGATGCAATTCGCTTCCCTTGGTCGAACTCAATCCCAAGAGAAAAATATGTATCGACATCTCGAACCAGCCGGCGCCAGTATTTTTCGTACAAGTCAGTCCCGGGCAGAATGGTCGTCATCTGCACCAGGATGTTCGCATTTCCTGTGGCTGCGGATTTGAGCACCAACTCGAGCGTTGCTTCAAGGTCTTGTCTGCTCTCCTCGGGAAATCCGATCACGAAGCTCAAAGTAGGGACGATGCCCGCTTCGGTCGTTTCACTGACTCTATCGAAAAGGACCTCGCGGTCTATATCTTTGCGAATGAAAGCCAACGTGCTTTTCGACCCCGAGTCGATCCCATAGCACATTGTCTCGCATCCGGCTTTGCGCATCAAATTCAAAAGGTCTTTATCGACCGTATCCAGCCTGGAGATGCAATACCAGGGAAGATGGTTCAGGCCAGCGTCTATCAGGCCGAGGCAGAACTGCTCCGCAAAGCCTCTTTTGGCGGTAAACTGATCAAAAGCGAGAAGGAAGCACTCGGCGCCAAAATTTTCGGCCAGATTTTTCATTTCCCCGATGATCCGGCCGGTTGAAAATGTGCGCGCCCTTCGTCTCCACATAATCGACTGAGAGCAATAGACACACCGGTGCGGACATCCCCGGCCGACCTCCAGGATAGCGATCGAGCGCCCGATGCCGCAGACGTCCCGGTATTCATGAAGGGGGGCTACGAACGTATAGTCGCTTGCAGGCAGACAATCGAGATTTTCGATCAGCTCCCTGTCCGGATTTCGGACTATCCGGTCCAACATGCGGAAGGTAATTCCATCTATTGAGGCCAAAGGGACCTGTCCATCGAAAGCCCGAACCAACTGGGGGAAAGTAATTTCTCCTTCGCCGCGAACGATTGCGTCGATGAATGGAAACCGCGAAAGGGTAAGCTCATCTACACATGAAGCGTTATGTCCGCCAAAAGCTATTTTGAGCGCCGGGTCTAATTTCTTCAGTTCCTCAGCAATCTGGACGGCTGGAGGGTAGGTGGTGCACTGGACTGAAAAAGCTGCCAGATCGGGTGCGAACTGCAGGATATGCCTGGCGCATGCCCTGTAGATTTGTCTGTCCATGGGAAGCGCTTTGCGGCGAATATCGAGCGGAAAGTCGAATATTCTTACCCGGTGAGGGGAAGATCTGAGAACGGTGGCAAGGTTTATGAGCCCTAAAGGAGGCAGGTTGTACATCGGTTCGAAATAGAAGGGTGGGAAAACGAGAGCTATATTCATTGAGTCTCCGTACGGAAAGGTCAAACGCCAGAACAAAAATATTCTATCTCTAATGGTTCCCATGAACAACCGCAATCAGTGTTGAATTAAGGAATTGAGGGATTTAGGAATTGAGGAATTGTGAACCGCGGATAAACGCAGATAGACACGGATAAAGGGATTTAGGGATTGAGGAATTGTGAACCGCAGATGAAGGAGCGTAGCGAGGTGGATAGACACGGATAGAGGGATTTAGGAATTGAGGAATTGTGAACCGCGGATAAACGCAGATAGACACGGATAAAGGGATTTAGGGATTGAGGAATTGTGAACCGCAGATGAAGGAGCGTAGCGGGGTGGATAGACACGGATAGAGGGATTTAGGAATTGAGGAATTGTGAACCGCGGATGGAGGAGCGTAGCGGGGTAGATAAACACAGATAAAGGGATTGAGGAATTGGAGAATTAGTGCTTTATGTGTTGTGGAAAGGGCGCGCAACCTTTCGGGATAAAAAAGTGAAAGCCAGGAGGAGGGAGGGGGGCCTGGCTTTCGGGGAATAGGGTTTTATAGAAACCAACTCTTTGGCGATTACAGTCTCCAACTTTTTATGCCGGGAGGCAATAAGGTGAAGACAGTAATCATAGGTAGTATGCTACAGTACTTTTTTGCATAAAGTCAAATAAAATATGCATAATTTTTGCGATTTTTCAGGCTTTTTTCGACAATCTGGATCGTCCTTATGAGCCAGAACATTGTAAATACCGTTAGAAACCGCCGGCTGATTGCCGCGCACCGCGGAGCTCGCTCGCTTGCCCCGGAAAATACCCTGGCTGCGGCACGGGTAGCTCTTGCGGCCGGCGCCCGGATGTGGGAGGTCGACCTGCGAATGAGCCGGGACGCAGAACTCGTGCTGCTCCACGATCCTGACCTGAAGCGAACATCAGACGCGCAGAGCAAATTTCCAGGCCGAAGTCCCTGGCTCGTTGACGATTTCACTCTTGGTGAACTCAAATCCCTGGATTTTGGCTCATGGTTTGCCAAAGCCGATCCGTTCGGGCAAATTGCGGCAGGTGAAATTTCGCTATCGGAGCTGGCCAGGTATTCAGGCCAACCGGCGGCGACCCTTGAGGAGGCCATCCTGTTCACGATTCGCAACGATTGGCTTTTGAACGTGGAGATCAAAGATTTGTCGGGACGGCCCGGCCATGAGTCGATAGTGGAAAAAGTTGTCAGCGTGGTGCGTTCGCTGGGCGCGGCTGAAAAAGTGCTTATTTCCTCTTTCAATCATTATTATCTCGCGCTCATCAGAACATTGGACAGCTCTATCAGGACTGGAGTTCTTGTGGATAGTTTTCAAGCCGATCCCGTCGGATTGATGCTCGATCTGGACGCTTTCACCTTTAACCCGGGGTTGCGCGCCTTTCGGCCGAGGCAAATTCGCAGATTGAAGCAAAAGGGTTTCGGCGTGCTTGTCTGGGTCTTAAACAATCCCTGGCTGGCCCGAGCGTTTTTTGCGATGGGGGCGGACGGAATTTTTACAGACTTTCCTCAGAAATTTTTGCGAAAGTGAAGGATTCTGAACTACGAATAAAAACAGATAGACACAGATAAAGGGATTGAGGAATTGAGGGATTGTGATCCCATGAAAATCTTGATACTGACAGCCCTGCCTCAGGAATACTCTCCTCTAAAAAAGCTGTTTCCCTCCTGGCGCCTGCTGAGAAAGAGGCCCTCGAGGAAGTTCGCGTTCGAACTGCCAGGCAAAGAGATTGTCCTGATCGAATGCGGCATGGGAGCAAAATCGGTCCAAGAAGCGCTTGAAACCGAACTGGCGGGGTTCACCCCCGATCTTCTTATATTTTCCGGTTTTGCAGGAGGGCTTCATCCGGACCTGCAGACCGGGGATGTCTGCTTTACCGTGAGCGCGCGCGGAATATTTTCCGAAGAGGTTTTCCAATTCCGGGTTCCGAATGCGCTCTCCGATTTCCTGGCCCAAAATTATATCAGACCGGTCCTGACACTTAGCGCCCAAACTCCCGGAGACAAGCAGGCCCTGTCTGCTCTTGCCTCCGGACAGATGGCCGTTTTGGACATGGAAACCGCAACGGTGGCCGAAATAGCCTGGCATAATAAAATACCCTTCATTTGCCTAAGGGCCATAAGCGATCCCATCGGCCATGACCTTGGGTTCAATTTGAGCGATATTGCCGACGAGAGCGGGAGGATAAGGCTAACACGCGTGCTTTTTACAGTAATAAGAAAGCCTCCGACCTTGAGGGCCTTCTACCTTTCATGGCGCAGTTCCAGGCGGGCGGCGAGGAATCTGTGCGGGTCAGTGGCCGCTTTTCTGAGGATTCCAGCCCCTTTGTTGGGCAAGATTGCGGGTGAAATCAAGATTGAGCGGCAGTGAGCGGGAATCCCCGGACATTGACGACCTGGAGAAGTAAGTATATACCGCTTCGGCGGAAGTGTTTGAATTCTTATAGAACGTGAACAATATCATCGGTACGAGCAGAACTGATAACAGGAGCAGATCCACGAGGCCCAGCAGCATCTCGCCAATGTAAAAAGTAACCGTGATATTGAACAAAAGGACCGAGAAGTAAAGCGCCGGTCCGAGCAGCCTCATCCAGGATAAGCGGCCTTCGGGCGAGTGGAGTCTTGGATCCACGGAAAAAATCCATTCCAGTGCCTGCAGAGCATCCGTAAGGACAGCCCCAACGAACAGCCACCCTGCAAAATTGCTTATCGGGATTCCAAAGTAGAACCCCTCGTGACGGTATCCGTAAATCCGGCCGAGAAACCACCTTTCTCCCTGAAGGGCGACCGGATCGATAACTATATCCAGCAGGACGAAAAGGAATGCGCCAAGAATCAGCGTCTGCCAGGAGCGCCGTATTCGAGATGTTTCGAGCGTGATTAGATTCCCGGACCAGAGAGTTACCGGGCTCATAAGAAAAACGGCCAGCGAGTAACTGCAATAGGAAAGGAAAACATAAGAGAGGGAATCCATGAATGGGACCCCAAAAACCCATAGCTCCCTGTGAGCCGTGTTCTGTATGTAGAAATAATCCCCGTATGGAAACCCCCAGTGAATCGACGAAAATTCAGAAATCCATGCAAAAGCGTAGCCGAGCGGAATAAATGCCAGAGTCCTTTTCCAGCCGATATGCCGCCAGCCGGCAACAAGGTATACGGCAAAAAAAACAAAGACATAGGGGCGAAGAAGGATGGTTCCCCAGAGGAGTCTTAGCAGCTCATACATTCAGGTTCCATTTGAGCATCCGAAAAAGGTCCTTCAAACCCATCTGGCGCACGGTAGTGGGCTCGAACCCGCAGTGGACCATACACTGGGAGCACCGGGGGTCAGCGCCGGATACGTAATGGTCCCAATCGGTGCGATCCATCAGTTCGGCAAAAGTGCGGTAATGAGTATCCGTTATAAGGTAACAGGGGGATTTCCAGCCCTGTGAGTTGCGTGTTGGATTTCCCCATGGCGTGCACTTAAGAGATCTTTTTCCGGACACAAATTCCAGGTAGAGCGGAGTGCTGATTATCGGGAAGTCCTGCCCCCAGTTGCTGATCTCGCGGAATTTCTTCACGATTTCACTTCTGGTTAGAAAAACATCCGGAACGACCTCTTCGTAGCTGAAACCGGGAGCGACAAGAATACCGTCGACTCCGGCCTTTGTGAGCTGCTGAAAAAGCTTGGCAATATCCATAACCGAAGAGTCGCGGTAAACAGTAGTATTGGTGCTTACACGGAAACCTTTGGCTTTGGCGGCTTTTACCCCGGCAAGGGCCTTGTTGAATCCTCCCGGCTTTCCGATTATGGCATCGTGAACTTGCTCGGTCCCATCGAAATGGACGTTCCAAGTCAAGCGCGGGTTCGGCCTGAATAGCGATAGCGATTCCTCGAGCAACAGGCCGTTTGTGCAAAAATAGATATGCCTGCCGCGTGCCAGCGTTTCCTCGACGAGTTGCGGGGCTTGAGAGTAAAGAAGTGGTTCTCCTCCGGTAATGGTGACTACAGGCGTCCCTGTTTCTTCGATTGAGGTAATGCAATCTTCGAGCGACATTTCCTGGGAAAGGCTGTCATGATACTCCCGAATCCTGCCGCAGCCGGCGCAGGTCAGGTTGCATCGGTGAGTCGGTTCGAGCATCAATACGAGGGGAAACCGCTCGACTCCACGCAGTTTCTTCCCGACAAGGTAGCTTGTCATCGAAACGTAAAGACTGGCTGGGAAACGCATCAAAACCTCGATTCTCAAAAGCGTTAACTGGAACGGTTTTAGCCTCTACTGCTCACGGTTGCCGCCTCTATTGGCGTGTAACGTATCCGTTTTGCCTAAACCAGGCGATTGCCTCTGACAGGGCCGTTTCGACAGGCGTCTGTGGGAACCCCAACTCCCGTATCGCCTTGGATGGGTCGAAAAACATACGTTTTGCCGCCATTTTTACCCCTTCGTAAGGGACCAGCGGCTCACGCCCGGTAACCAACGAGACGAGATGGAGAATTCCGGCAAGCCACAATATCGGGAGATAGGGGAGTTTCACCCTGGGCGCTGGAACTCCGGAGATCTCTTCCAGCATTGCAAAGATTTCCGACAGTGTGAGATTACGGTTGCCCAGGATGTACTTTTCTCCAATTTTGCCCCGCTCCAAAGCCAGCCAGTGCCCTTCGGCAACGTCCCTCACATCGACAAGATTAAGACCCGTATCAAGATAAGCGGGCATTTTTCTGTTTAGAAAATCGACAATGATTTTGCCGGTCGGCGTCGGTTTGTGGTCTCCGGGGCCTACCGGCGTGCTTGGGTGGACGAACACCAAAGGCAATCCCTTATCGAGGAATTTTTCAGCCTCCCGCTCAGCCAGGAACTTCGATCTCTTGTAGTGTCCGACCATGTCATCGAGACAGACTGGAGTGTTCTCATCGGCTGGAGTTCCGTCCGAAAAAAGCCCGAGCGCTCCTACGCTGCTTGTATGCACCACCCGCCTGACTCCGGTCGCCAATGCGGCCTGCATGACGTTGAGCGTACCGGTTACATTGCTCTCGTAAATGTCGCGCGGGTTCCGAGCCCATAACCTGTAATCGGCAGCAACGTGAAAAACTGCCTCGGCCCCCGACATAGCGCTCATTACCTGGTCGGGATTGCGAATGTCGCCGATCTGCCATACAATGCCGGGCAGGTCCCTGTATTGAGCCGATTGTCTGCGGCAAAGCGCCCTCAGGCTCCATCCCTTGCGAATCAAGGCCGCTGCGACGTGATGTCCAACGAACCCCGTTGCTCCAGTTATAAAGGCTGCAGGCATCTTATCCCTTTTATGCTCCGGCTTTTCGACCCGCTTTCCTATAACAGAACGAGGCGCAATTGGAAACCCAAAGATAAAAAAGGTGGGCGTGGAGAAATACGGACGCGGAGAGCGGGTGATATGGAGTGGAAAATACGGCTTTGTTCAACTTACCGGCCGTTTGAACCGGAGTTCAGGGCTGTTAGCCATATAAGCGCGCAATTCCTCCAGGTCGGTAGTTTCCAGGCGGTGAATGATCCCCTCCCATCTATCCCTTATCCCCCCCTGTTCCGGGGCGCGGTCATTGAACAGGAAGCGGATATTCGAACAAGGGGCCAATGTAATTTCTCTAATCTCATGGAGCTTATTGCAGAGCGCCTCCGCAAATATCCCCACTGACCCGTTTATCACCTGCAGCGGCACACCGCTCTCAAGGGCTTTATCCAGATGCGCTCTGAAGCGGGTGAGGCATTGCGGAAGCATTGCCAGGAGCGGGGTTGTCCAATCCGTAAACGACCCTGTGGTCTCGATTATGACAAGACGTGTGGGTATAGACCTGGAATTGAATTGGATCACTTCATCGCCGTCATCGTAGAAAATCTTGCCGGTGAGCGGGCTCGCTCTGCCGAGTACGAGTGTGAAAGTTGCTGCGCCGCCGAGCAGGCGGGACAGACTTTTTATGAAATTAGGGTTTTTGTAGCAGGAGATCGGAATCTTGTCGGTGACAACACCCGAAATATACTGCCGCTCAAAGAAAAAGGCCGGGATCAGCCCCAATCCGGGGACCCGCTCATCCAGCCTTATATCGCTGTACGAAAGGATTGGAAACCCCATTTGAGCCGCGGCATGCAGTCTGTCGAAAATATAGTCGCGGTACTTAATTGTCTCG